>JAABUU010000511.1_pt1 | contig 85484 bp, 63 predicted proteins | sample 5559301 | NCBI WGS metagenome assembly JAABUU01 (sample SAMN10711884, study PRJNA513360) | rock metagenome | isolation source: Antarctica rocks | place: Antarctica: Victoria Land, Richard Nunatak white
GGCCACGACCCGTGACGCCCTGGAAGCGGCGCTCCCCGCCGCACTGGACAAAGTCCCCCCACAGGTCGCTCGTAACTGCTTCCGCCACTACGGCTACTCGGTCCAATGACTCCGCGAAACGCTCTAACGTCGATGCACGCGGCCTATCACGCAGGGGATTGGCAAGGCTTCTATGCCGCCGTCCTCGCCGCCTCAGCTGCCCTCGAAGGCCTCCACTTCGTCGCGCTCTCGGTCAACGTACGAGCGATCTTGCGATTCCCAACCAGCGCGGCGCGAGCACGAGAGGTGCTCGGCCAGCTGTTAGCCCTCCTGATACTCGCGGTGCTGGTGCTGATCCCCGGACAGGATGGACGAGTGCTCGGCGCCGAGCTGATCGCCTGGGGCGTCATCCTGATTGCGGCCAGCATCCGCAACCAGGGACGGACTGTCAGCCGCTTGCCGGCGTCGCAACGTCTCTCCTGGGTCGCCCGCGACATGATCTTCAACACGGGAACCCTGCTCATCCCCATTGCCGGGATAACCGTGATCGCGGGTCGAGCCGGCGGTCTTTTCTGGCTGGCGCCCACGGTGCTCATCTACTTGCTCTGGTCCCTCCTCAACGCCTGGACCCTGGTGGCCCAGAGTGATCCTTCGTCTGGAGAGTGAGAATGACAAACACTACCATTTAACTCCCTTTCAGTCCGGCAACGTCTGCGCTCTCAGCCGTTCTCGGAAGGCCGATACATCGCCGGTCACGATAAATGCCGCCCGTTCCGCGATGTTGGTGATGCGATCCGCCATGCGCTCGATGTTGTGGGCTACCCACAGGAGATATGTGCCGCCCCGCACGGTGCTGGTGTCGACGATCATCTCGGCGATTAACCGGCGGAACACTTGTTCGTACAGTTCGTCGATCTCGTCATCGCGACTCCAGACGGCGCCTGCCGTCTCGAGGTCGCGCTGCTCGAAAGCCTGAAGCGCCTCATGGAGCAGCGTTTGCGTGATGTGGGCCATGGTCTGCAAATCGTTGAGCGGCATCAGGTCCGGTTCGGCGGCCATGCGCAGCGTCAGCCTGGCAATGCCCTCGCAGTAATCGCCGATACGTTCCAGCTCGGTCGCCACCGTGAGGATGGCCGCGACGGTGCGCAGATCGCCGGCCAGCGGCTGCTGCGTGGCGATTAACAGCAGCGCCTGCTTTTCGATCTCGTACCGTTGGTCATCGATCTGGTTGTCCGCCTCGATCAAGCTCTGGGCCTTGCCGGCGTCGCGCTCTTCCAGAGCCGTGATACAGCCGCCGATAGCGTCCGCCACCAGGGCGCCCATGTCGATCACTTGCTGATCGAGCTGCTTGAGTAGGGCCAAATAGTGCTCACGCGTCATTGCTTTGCCTCGGTCCGTTATCAAAGGTGTAGCCCACGCCATAGATGGTGCGGATAAGCTCGGGGGCTGCCGCGTCACGTTCAATCTTCATACGCAGCCGGCGAATATGGACGTCGACCGTGCGGGGATCGCCGTAATAGTCGGCTCCCCAGACCTTCTCCAGCAACTGCTGGCGAGAGAAGATGATCCCATGATTCCTGGCCAGATACAGCAGCAGGTCGAATTCCTTGGGCAGCAAATGCACAGGCGTCTGGTGTGCTCGCACGCTGCGCGAGTCTGGCTCGATCTGTATCGCGGCGAAGGTCAGGCGGAGATCGGGCTCACCCGGACCGCTCAACTCGACCCGGCGCAGGATGGCTCGTATGCGGGCCAGCAGCTCTCGTAGGCTGAAGGGCTTCACGATGAAGTCGTCGGCCCCGAGCTCCAGCCCCAGCACCTTGTCCACCTCGTCGTCCAGTGCCGTTAGCATGATAATGGGCACGGGCGAAGACGCGCGCACCGCGCGGCATACATCGAAACCGTCCATCTCCGGTAGCATCACGTCCAGCAGCAGGAGATCCGGATGTTGATTGCGGGCCATGATGATCGCCTGGGGGCCGGTGCGGGCCACATCGGGCACGTAACCCTCCTGTCGCAGGGTATACACCAGTGTCTCGGCCAGATTCCGGTCGTCTTCGATTACCAGGATGCGGGTGGCAGCGGCCATCTTAGCCAAACCGGCCGGTAATATAGTCCTCAGTGCGCTTATCCGCCGGCTTGCTGAAGATCTGCGCGGTCTCGCCAAACTCGATCAGCTCGCCCACGAAGTCGGATCCGGCCAGCATGAAAGCGGTGTAGTCGGCCACCCGGGCTGCTTGCTGCAGATTGTGGGTCACGATCACCACCGTGTACTCACCCTTGAGATCGTTGATCAATTCCTCGATCTTGTAGGAGGCAACGGGGTCGAGCGCAGAGGACGGCTCATCCATCAAAATCACACCAGGCTTCATCGCCAGGGCCCGGGCGATACAGAGCCGTTGCTGCTGGCCGCCAGAGAGACCCGTGGCCCCATCCTTCAAACGATCTTTCACCTCGTCCCAGAGCGCGCTCTGGCGCAAGCTCTCCTCCACCAGCTGGTCCATGTCCGCCTTCTTGCGGACGCGACCATTCAGTTTCGGTCCGGAGGCCACATTGTCGTAGATCGACATCGTCGGGAAGGGATTGGGACGCTGAAACACCATGCCGATGCCGGCCCGGACGGTTACGGGATCGATACCGCGGTCGTACACATTCTGATTGCCGACCCACATGTCGCCGCCGAGTCGCGCACCCGGTATGACCTCGTGCATGCGGTTGATCGACCGCAAGAAGGTGGATTTGCCGCACCCGGAAGGCCCCATGATGGCAGTCACCGTATTCGGCTCGATCTTCATCGAGATATCACGAATGGCCAACCGCTTGCCGTACCAGGCGGAGACTTCCTCTGCTCTTACTGCTTCACCCACACTCTTGTCCTTGTCTGTATGATGGCTGACCTGCCGGCCTACCCGATGGAATGCTCTGCCCTAGAAGAAGGCGACATCTCGATTCGCTCTATGCCTTGCCGACGCGTGCGCTCATGCGAGCCGTGAGCAGCCGGGCGGACAGATTCAGCACCAGAATCAGACAGAATAAGGTGAAGGCGCCGGCCCACGCCTGGCGATGCCAGTCGTCTGATGGGGACGAGGCGTATTTCCAGATCTGCTGCGGCAGCGAACCCATCAAGCCGTTGGGTGAATACTGCAGGCTGTCGTTGCCGACCGCGGTAAACAGCAGTGGCGCCGTTTCACCGGCCACACGGGAGATGCCGAGCATCACGGCGGTGACGATGCCGGTGGTCGCCGCCGGTAGAATGATGCGAAACATGGTCTTCCACTCGGCAAGGCCCAGCGCCAGGCCGGCTTCGCGCACTGCATCTGGAACCAGTCGGATCGATTCCTCCGTGGCGCGCGCCACCGTGGGGAACATAAGTAGCGCCAGGGCAAGTGCGCCGGCATAGGCCGAGAAGTGGCCCATGGGAACCACTACCAGCGCGTAGGCCACGATACCGGCGATGATCGAGGGGGTACCCGCGACCACGTCGGCCACAAAGCGCACGGTACGCGTAAAGGTACCTGGCCGCGAGCGGGCCAGGTAGATGCCGCTCAGAATACCCATGGGCAGGCCGATGCACGACGCCAACGCCACCAATTCCAGCGTGCCGGCGATGGCATTGGCCATGCCCGAATTGGTCCCATAGGCCTGCTGGGTGAAAAAGTTGAGGTTGAGTGAAGAGCCACCCTGGGCCAGCACATAGCCCAGCATGGCGCCCAGCGGTATGAGAGCCAGGAACAACGAGCCGATCGCCAGGCTGGTGCCCAGGGAATTCACAATCTTGCGTAAGCGATAGCGTCCGGTGAATTGAGCCAGAGGAACCGAACTCATGCCCTGTACCTCCGCGTCACGCTCCATACCAGAAGGCGAGCCGCCGCATTGATAAGAACAGTCAAGACCAACAAGATCAGGCCGATCTCCATCAGGGCCGACTTATAGAGGTCGCCGGTCGCCTCCGAGAACTGCGTGACCAGGGTGGCGGGCATGGTGGTGCCCAGATTGAACAGCGAAGCACTGATCGTCAAGGTGTTCCCGATGACTATCTGGACCGCCATGGTCTCCCCGATGGCCCGACCCAGGGCCAGGATCAGCGAGCCGATAATGCCGGAGCGAGCGTAGGGGATCACCACTTTCCAGGTGACCTCCCACCTCGTGGCGCCCAGCGCCAACATCGCCTCGCGCTGCGCCTTGGGCACGGCGGCAAGGACATCGCGGCTAATCGAGGCAATGGTGGGCAGGATCATAATCGCCAGGATCACGCTGGCCGTAAATACCCCCAGGCCGAGTGGATAGCCGGAGAAGAGGGGAGTATTGCCAAAGTGGTTCACCAAAAACGGCTGAATGTAATCGCGCACCAGCGGCACCAGCACAAACAGCGCCCAGAGACCGTAGACAATGCTGGGCACAGCACCGAGCAGCTCGACCAGGAAGCCCAGGGAGCGTCGAATACGTAGCGGCGCCATCTCGGTCAAAAATATAGCGACCAGGATGCCCACCGCGCCGGCCAACAATAGGGCCACAAACGATGTATAGAGGGTTCCCAGAATGGCCGGCCTGGCGCCGTAGATGTTGCGAACCGGATCCCAGGTGTCACGCGTCAAAAATGTGGAACCAAAGGTGCTCACCGACAGCCACGACTGCTTCACGAGCACGCTCAGCATCAGCAATAGGGTCAGGATCACCAGCGCGGCAAAGGCAGTGGTCACCCAACTGAACATGCGGTCGCCCGGATTGCGCGCTCCCGTCAGCGCGCGCGGCGCCCGGCGTGGCTCCCGGATCGCCTCCTCTTGCTCGGCCAGCACCCTGAGACCATCCGGTCGCCGGCTGCTAGCGCCGGGCTGGACGAAGGTAGAGGGTGGCACCGCTACGCTACTCAAGTTTGTGGTCTTCGATGCATCCAAGTCTGCCGTGCCTCTCTGCCCGCGTCCACGCGGGCCATTCCCCATTCCTCTGGGTTCAGTCTAGGCAGGCGATTGTTTCCAAATTGTTACGGTCCTGTGACTGTCCGGTTAACGTGCGTGTGCGCCTACACGCGCATGAGTCGGCCGCATGAGCCGTAACGCATTGGTAAAGAGGCTGTAACACTGCTGTAACGCGCCGCTTCTCAGAATGGAAGTGCCAAGAACAGGTTTTGAGTGTAGTAAGGAGCTTTTGATTTGATGAAACGGTTTGTCCTATCCAGCGTGGCTACCGTGGTCGCCGCGAGTCTATTGGTCTCGCCCGTGTTGGCCGATACGTCGCTCACCGGAATTGGTTCGTCCTTCGACGCGCCGTTTTTCGATAGGGCGTTCCCGGCGTATGGCCACGGGGTCACAGTGAACTACCAGCCAAATGGCAGTGGCGCCGGCATTCAGGCGTTTATCGCCAAGACTGTTGACTTTGGCGCCAGCGATGTGCCGATGGATCCGACCTCCGATTTGAAGAAGGCCGAAGCTGCTGGTGGGGCCGTCGAGCAGATCCCGATTGTGCTGGGCGGTGTTTCCATTGCGTATCATATCCCCGGCGTGAAGACGGGCCTGCATCTGACTTCCGACGTCGTAGCCAGCATTTTTCTGGGCCTGGTTACCAAGTGGAACGATCCATCGATCAAGAAGTTGAACTCCAAGGTCAAGCTGCCGGACTTGCAGATCACCGTGGTGCACCGCTCGGACGCCAGTGGAACCAGCTACATCTTCACCGACTACCTCACCAGAATCAGTTCGGTATGGGGTGGCAAGGTCGGCACCGGCAAGTCCGTCTCCTGGCCGGTTGGCGTGGGTGGCAACCACAACGATGGCGTGGCGGGTCTAGTTCAGCAGACTCCCGGCGCTGTGGGGTACGTTGAGCTGGCGTATGTGCTTGAGAACCACATGACGCAGGCCCTCCTGCGCAACCGCTCCAGTCAGTACGTTGGCCCGACGTTGAAGTCGGTTGCGGCTGCTGCCGCGGCCTTCCCCCATGTCAGCGCGACGAACTACAGCATCGTCAACGCCAAAGGGAAGACGGCCTATCCCATCGTGGGCTATAGCTGGGTGCTTGTCTACAAACATCAGGCCGATTCAGCTCATGGCAAAGCGCTTGCCGGTCTCATGAAGTGGCTGGTTACTGCCGGTCAGAAGTACGCCAGGCAAAAAAACTACTCGCCGCTGCCCAAGGCCATCACGAAGCTTGCCCTGTCCGCCATCAAGGGGATCCACTAAAGTACCGCGCTCACTCGCTTCCCCCAGTCCTCGGTGCAGGGCCGGACACGCGTCCGGCCCTGCATCATGCTTCCACTCCAGGCAATAATGAACCATGCCGCTCATCACGCACTCCCATGGCTAAAATCCTGGTGGTTGAGGACGATCGCAGCCTTCGGGAGGCCCTCTCGTATAACCTACGTCGCGAAGATCATATCCCGGTCAGCGCGGAAGACGCGCCCACCGGCGTGGTCGCCGCCCGGCGCGAGAACCCGGATCTCATCATCCTCGACTTGATGTTGCCAGGAGGGAGTGGTCTGGATGTCTGCCGGACCATCCGCACCTTCAGCCAGGCGCCCATCATCATCCTCACCGCCCGTGATGAAGATATCGACCGGATTCTTGGCCTGGAAATTGGCGCTGACGACTACGTGACGAAACCGTTCTCGCTTCGTGAGCTGCTGGCCCGGGTCAAGGCCAATCTGCGTCGAGTCGAGATGGACCGGGGAAGCGGCGAGGGCGAGTCGCTTTCCCATCATGATCTGATCGTGGATGTATTGAGCCGGCAGGTGCGTGCCGGCCAGAACTCGGTGGAGCTGCAACCAAAAGAGTTTGATCTGCTGGTCTATCTCATGCGGCATCCCGGCACGGTGCTCACTCGCGAGCGGCTGCTGGCCACGGTTTGGGGGCACGATTTCGTGGGCAAGCGGACCGTCGATGTGCATGTGCGTCGGGTTCGCGCCAAGTTGGAAGAGGCCGGAACTCCCAACCTGATCCGCACCGTCCACGGCGTGGGCTATGCCTTCGAGCGGGAGGAGGGTTCATGAGCGGGTCACCATGAAGAACATCGAGCGACGAGTTCGGCGTGGACGAATCGAGGACTCGACCACCACCGACCTGCTGCAGGCCATAGCCGACGATGAGGATCTGCGCTCGCTCGACTTTCGAGCGGTCTTCGATCAGTTCGCCCAGGCCGATCAGCGTGGACTGCTGGTCATCAACCGGCGGCGTGTGGTGATCGGCCTGAACACGGCGGCGCGCACTATGCTGGACTTTGACGGATCGATGCCGGCTGCCGCGAACCAGGTTGTTCAGGATATCTACTTCGATTTTGCGGTAGGTGATGCGGTGCATGATCGCCGGCCTGTCTGGCATGAATCGTATGCCCCGGCACCCGATCGACTGCTCCGCTTTCAGGTGACTCCGATCATGGTCCGAACCGGCGAACCGACGTTGCTGATGGCGACGGTAGAGGACATCACCCGCCTACGCTATCTGGAAACCGTACGCCGCGACTTCGTAGCCAATGTGTCGCACGAACTGCGCACCCCCATCGCCTCCATCAATCTCCTGGTGGAGACCCTGCAGCGGGGAGCCATGACCGACCCGCAGGCCGGCGCGCATTTCCTGCAGCGCATCGAGGTCGAAACCCAGGCCATGGCTCGCCTGGTCGAAGAGCTACTCGAGCTATCTCGGCTGGAGAGCGGTGTCCTGAGCCTGCGTCTGGACAGTGTCAACCTGGAGGACTTGCTCCAGGAGGTGCTCAACCGGCTGGCGCCCACCGCTACCGACAAGTCGATCACGGTTGAGCTGGACCTCCAGGAGTCTCTGCCACCGGCGCGCGCCGATCTGAAACGGATTGAGCAGGTCCTGATGAACCTGGTACACAACGCTATCAAGTTTACGCCGGCCGGGGGAAAGGTGCTCCTGCGCGCCCGCCGGCAAAGCCGGGGCATCTATGTCGAGGTAGTCGACACCGGCATGGGGCTGGACGCGGTCGAGGCCGCTCGTGTCTTTGAACGCTTCTATAAGGTAGATAAAGGCCGCAATCGCGCGGAGGGCGCAGGTCTGGGCCTGGCCATCGCCAAACATCTGCTTGAGTTACACGGCAGTCACCTCGACGTGGTGAGCGACGTGGGCCGAGGCTCGCGCTTTTCCTTCGCGCTGCCCACGGCTGAATAGTGGTCGCCCGGCATGGTTGAGCCTGGCATCGTGTAGCGTAGAAGTGTGACACACAGAGTCCAGGTTCGTCTTCGCGGCAGCGCTACCGCACGGAACTGCTCAACGACCAGCTCCGGTGCGTTTCCGCCTCCTTGGCTGCCATGACACACAGCAGTCGCTCGCAGTAGGCCCGGCGTGCAATGGTGGCGCCGTGGCGCCTTGCCTCATCTCCTCCTGCTGTGGCTGGCCGCCAATGCCCTGCGTATGACGTTGCTGGCCGTACCTCCGCTGTTGCCTGCGATTCATCGCGACCTGCACCTCAGCGAGACGCTGGTCGGCATTCTCTCCGGGCTTCCGGTCTTGCTGCTCGCCGTGGCCTCGGTGTTCGGGTCGCTGGTCATCGCCCACCTTGGCGCACGCCGTGCGCTGGTGCTGGGACTCGCGCTGGTGGCCGTGGCCGGCGCCGGTCGGGGGGTGGGAAGTTCAGCGGCAATCCTGTTTGCCATGACCTTTGCCATGGGCCTGGGCGTGGCGGTGGCGCAGCCGGCCATGCCCGCACTGGTGCGTCAGTGGTTTCCGAACCGCATCGGTCAGGCCACCGCGCTGGTGTCCAACGGCTTCCTGATTGGGGAGATCGTGGCTGCCGCGCTCACTGTGCCGCTGATCTTGCCGCTGGTCGGTGGCAGTTGGCAGGCGGCGTTTGGCGCCTGGTCGGTCCCGGTGGCGCTCACCGCCGTCGCCCTTCTCCTGGCGCCGGCGCATGGAGCGTCCGCCGCGGACCAGGTTTCCCGGCGTTGGTGGCCCGACTGGCGGAACGGCCAAACGTGGCGGTTGGGACTGGCGTTCGGTTGCGCCTCCGCGGCCTACTTTAGCTCCAACGCCTTCCTGCCGGACTATCTTCGGGCCACCCACCATGCCGCCTATACCGGCGCCGCCCTCAACAGTCTCAATCTGAGCCAGTTGCCCGCCTCACTGGTCGCCGCGGTCATTCCGCGGCGTGTCATCGCGCGTCGCTGGCCGTTCATAGTGATCGGCGTCCTGATGCTGGTGGCCGGCATTGGCTTTGGCATGGGCGGCGTCTGGGTCGTCGTGTGGGCAGCCGTGATGGGTTTCAGTACGGCTGCTGCCTTTGTGCTTACCCTCGCCCTGCCCCCCCTACTGGCCGCCGCGGGAGATGTACACCGGCTTAGCGCCGCTATTTTCACCCTGAGCTATGCCTGCCCCCTCATCGCTTCCCTGCTGGGTGGCGCCCTGTGGGATGCCACCGGCGCCCCCCTCAGCGCCTTTTTACCCCTTGCCGCCTCCGGCGTGATACTGGCGCTGTTGGTCCTCCGTCTCGACGTATCCAAAGCCCGGCAGCGGTTGCTCGCACCGGGATAGTGCCGGCGCCCTTATTTCAGCCACTTGTAACCGCCAGTTAAGAATACGGTGCAAGAAAGGCACGACATATGCGTAGTGCAGAGTGAGCACCGAAATAGGACATCCGATCAGGTGCTCAACGTCATCGAGGAGGAAGCAAGTGAAACAGCGATCCAAACGTCAATCGTCCGTCTCGTTCCTGCTGGCAGCAGTACTGGTAGCTGTCGCCGTGCTGGCGCCGTCAGCTCGGAGTGCGTATGCCGCGACAGCGCTCTCGCTCTCGCGCACTATCGCGCCGCCGGGTGGGCGGGTCGATGTATCCGGCCACGGATTCCACGCCAACGATACGGTGTTCGTTGTTGCCAGGTTTTCGGTCGCCGGCAATGCCCAGGAGCTCCAGGCCTTTGCCGTGGTCAGCGGCAACGGCGCCTTCAGTGCAGCGTTTGCCGTGCCGGAGAACGCCGCCGCCGGGATCAGTCAGATATCGGCAATTGATTCGCATAACGACATCGCCTCGACCCAATTGACCGTTCTACCTCAGGCATACGTTCCAGCCAGCGGGACCGGCAATACCATTTATGTGCCTGCCGGTGAAATGTTCGCGGTACGCGGCACGGGCTTCCAGCCCGGTGAGCGGGTCGATGTCTCGGCCTCGTTCCCTCTCTATAGCGGTAAAAGCGATGTGGCCCAAGGATCAGTCAGTGCCAATGCGGGCGGCGCGTTTTCGCAATTAGTACTGCGCGTGCCTGCCGGCGCCAAGGCTCAGGCCGCGACGCTAACCGCTCACGGCGCAACCAGTGGACGGATCGGCCGATCCCGGATCTTCGCCATCTACCGCTCGACGATTACGGTCGCTCCCCTCGCCATTCGGCCCGGTGGCTCGACCACAGTTGACGGATTGAACTTTGTGCCCAACTCGCAGGTGACCCTCTCGGTGACCATCGCGCGTAACGGGTCGACCAGCATCACCTCCAATAAAACGGCGAGCGCGGCCGCCAACGGCTCGTTTCGCACGCCGATCTCCCTGCCCAACGACGTTAAGCTGGGCACCTACACCATCCACGCTCGCGACTCCGCCAGTGGCGCGCATCCCTCGGCCAAGGTCGATGTGACGGTCCACCAGATCATCAGTGCCTTGCCGGGATCAGTGTTGCCCGGTCAGGCGGTGGTCATCTCGGGCTCGGGCTATTCGTATTTCAGCTCGGTGCAAGTTCATGCCACGGTACCCCTGGTCACCGGCGGCACGCGTGGCATCGGCGGTACAGTATCCAGCAATGGCCAGGGCGCCTTCACGACCAAGCTCTTCGTGCCCGGCGCCGCGGCCACTAGCGCCGTCACCGTCACCGCCGGTGGCGCCCATGGACAGGCCAATACACGCTTCCAGGTGAACCGACCGGCTCCTCCCAAGCCGCGCCCCACCTCGACTCCACTGCCGGCGCCGACCGCTACCGTCACGCCGCTGCCCGCTCCGAGCGCAACCGCATTCCCAGTCGCTACCGGCGGCCACCACAACCCGTTCAGAGGAGGGCGCTTCAGGTTCAAGTCTGTGTCGCTCTGGTATCACACTGTGACGGTCGGCACCTTCGATCATCTGGTCGTGCAGGGCGCGCCCACCACGCAGTATGGCATCTGGGTCCATGTCTATCTGCCCAATGGCCAACGTCAGGACTTCTACGAAAACACCGACGACCATGGCTTCTGGGAGCGACAATTCAAGATTCCTCGGAACGCCATTGCCAAGGGCAACAATCAGGCCGTCGTAACCGTCCGTCTCTGGTCCGGCGGGAAGCACCGCGACACCTACGTCAACTTCAATCTGATCCCGTAGATTCCTTCGTTCTCCCCTTTCTCTTAGCCCCCGCTGCTGCCACTCGGCGGCAGCGGGGGCTCCTTTGCGCTTCTGTCCCATGGTGGTTCACCGGAGCGGTACACATCTTGCTCGATGGTATTCGATTAGTTTACACCGGGAGGTATGCGATGGACGAGACACGAGAGGGTGAAGGCGGCGGACTGCTGGACAAAGTCAAAGATATGCTGGGCGGTGGCGAGCACCCTGGAGAGCAAACGGGCGAGAGCGGTGGCGTCCAGGATCTGCGGCCCGACACCGCGGTTGGCCCTGGTACTGATGTGTATGAGGAACGCGCCGGTGGCTCGGGCGCCAGGGAGCCGGGCGATGCCGCCTACCAAGAGCGGACCGATGATCAGTCCTACGGGGGCATGCCGGCAGACGAGACCAGCCGCTCCGGCGTGGCAGGTACGGGCATGGGGAACGAGCGCGGCGCCACGTCCGAAAGAGACACAGTCAACGAGGGCGGCTATTCTGAATACGGTGAGGGCCGCGACCGCTCTCTGGATGAGGGCAACACCCGAGACATCGGCGGATACTAAATCGCCCGTTGTTTGACGTTGCGTGACAGTGAGGTACGGCAGGGAGGTAGCCGCGCAGGCTGCCTCCCTGTTGTGATTACCTGACCGTCGAGTCGAAGGTATTCAGACTGTCCTCACGTTACGCACCCGCCTCTGATTGGGCGCGCTGCACCTGTCGTAGGGCATGTGCTGCCCGCTCGACCTCTTTGTGTAGTTCCATCAGGGAGACGCGCCGGGGATCGGAGTCGTCGAGCACCGTATTCTCCAGGTTTGCGCAGATCTGCGCTACCCGGAGAGTCCCCATATTCTGAGAACTCCCTTTCAAGGCATGCGCCTCGTCCTGCAGGATCCCAGTATTCCCTTCATTGATTGCGCGTCGCATGCTCGCTATTCGGGTTGGAGCGTCGGCAAGGTAGAGGTGGATGAGTTCCTCGACCAGGCCGGAGGTGTCACCCTCAAGGTCGCGCAGCACCGCGATCCGCGAGCTGTCCATCACAGTGAGCTGCTCCGGATCGTGTTGTGCCGTCCACCGGTCGAGCACGCCGGCCAGGAGATCAGGCTTTACCGGCTTCGGGATGTAGTCGTCCATGCCGGCATCGAAACACTTGCGGGCATCGCTCTCCAGGGCGTTCGCGGTCAGGGCGATAATTGGTAGACGCTGGTCACCGGCCTCTGCCTCCCACTGCCGGATGCCGCGGGTTGCCTCATAGCCGTCCATTTCAGGCATGCGGCAGTCCATCATGATTGCGTCATAGTGGCTGAGCTGAACTGCTTCCATCGCTTCGCGACCATTGGACACCGCGTCAACCTGATAGCCCTGGCTCTGCAACATGCGCACGGTTACTTTCTGGTTCACGATGTTGTCCTCGGCCACCAGGATTCGTTTACCCGGTCTGCGATTACGCTTGGCAGTGTGCTCGACCGGGGCAGTAGAGCGCTCCATCGGATCGTCAGTCAGGAGACCCGCGAGGGTTCTATACAAGTGCGACTGCCGTGCTGGTTTCATAAGGTAGGCATCAAGGTGGGCGAGTTGAGCAGCATCGTCTCGGCGCCGAGGGACGACGGAGCCGAGCATGACCAGTTTCACCCGTGCAATGGAGGGATCGGATCGGATCTCCGCCGCCAGCTCAAATCCGTTCACATCGGGCAGGTCCATATCCAGAATCGCCGCCTCGTATGGGCGCCCCGCGCCGGCCGCCGCGCGCAGCAGTTCGAGCGCATGCCGGCTGCCTTCCGCACTGTCTGGAAGCATGCCGGCGTGGACCACCTGATAGTGAAAGATGGTCCGGTTGGTTTCATTATCGTCAACGATCAAGATGCGGCGGCCCTCCAGGCTGGAGGTCAGTACCTGTGGCAGGCTCTCCACGGTCGCGTGGGCCAGGCGGACTGTAAACCAAAAGGTCGAGCCCTGGCCCAGCTCACTTTCGACTCCGATCTCCCCACCCATCATCTCGACCAGGCGCCTGGAGATGGCCAGTCCCAGTCCGGATCCGCCGTAGACCCGTGTGGTCGAGCTATCAGCCTGGCTAAAGGGCGTGAAGATACGGTTGAGGGCGTCCGGGCCGATGCCAATGCCCGTATCAGTTACCCTGAACCGAAGGATCGGTTCTTCGTGCGTGCCACCGGCCAGGCAGGCCCGTACCACCACCTCGCCATGAGAGGTGAATTTAATGGCGTTGCCCACCAAATTGGTCAGTACCTGTCGCACACGGCCGATGTCCCCGTTGACTACGGCGGGAACGTCGTCGTAGACCAGTGAGGCGATCTCGAGGCCCCTGGCCCGTGCCTCGCCGGCGAGTAAATCAATCACCTCCTCCACTATCTGACGTGGCGCGAAATCGAGTTGCTCTAGTTCGAGGCGCCCCGCTTCGATCTTCGAGAAGTCCAGAATATCGTTGATGATGGTGAGCAGGGACTCTCCCGAGTTGCGCACAATCTCCGCGAAGTCTCGCTGCTCCGTGCTGAGGTCGGTGTCGAGTAAGAGTCCGGTCATACCGATCACGCCGTTCATCGGCGTACGGATCTCGTGACTCATCGTGGCCAGGAAATCCGACTTGACCCGGATGGCGCGCTCCAACTCGAGATTCGTCTCCATCAACTGCGCCTCGCTTCGTTGAATAGCCTCGAGCGCCGCCGTTCGTTCGAGCAGCACCTCCTGTCGCGCTTCCGTCTCAGCTGCATGGCTCATGGCGGCTCCAGCCTGCACGGCCATGAGCTGCAGGGTGTTCACGTCCGATTCGTGGAAGGCGTCGATCCGGGATGAGGCTACTGTGATGACGCCTACAATCGTGCCGCCGTTGTACAGCGGCACCACAATCATGGAGCCGGCGCCCAGATGCTTGTAGGTCTCTGGGGCGGAATGTGAGTCGATCTCGGGATTCGCATTCTGAAGGGAACTTTCGCGGCGTCGTCTAGCGAAATCAGATGCACCCTAGAATGGTGCAAACGGATACGCTGGTTCACCGGCGTATCGGGCGCCGCGAGGCACGGAGGAACAACCATGGCCGTAGTGACCACCAGTATCGATGAAGATATTTGGCAAGATGTCTGGGATGAGGAGCGCACCTGGCGGGAGGAGAACCCCGAACAGGAGAAAGCGCCCGATCCCCTGACCTTGATCATTTTTGGAGCGACCGGAGACCTGGCACATCGCAAACTGGTGCCGGCGCTGTACAGCCTGATGCAAAGCAAGTTGCTGCCCCAAAAAATGGCCATCGTTGGGTTTGGCCGGAGCGAACGGACGGATGACGAGTTTCGTGATGGCTTGCGCCAGGCCATGGCCGATGCCGGCGCCAAACTGCGCGACAACGAATGGAGCGCCTTCGCGGAACGCATTTCATACGTGCGCGGACAGTACGACGATCCGGAGGCGTTCCGGGAGTTGGCCGGCGCTCTGGACGGCGCCGATCAGCAAGCCGGCACCCAGAATCATCGTCTGTTCTATCTCGCCACCCCGCCCGATGTCTATGCCGATGTGGTGGCCAACCTGGGAGTAGCGGATTTGAACCGGCCTACCGACGAGCACGGTTGGATCCGGCTGATCGTGGAGAAGCCGTTTGGACACGACCTGGAGTCGGCCCGTGCGCTCGATCGCTGCATCCACCAGGTGTTCGACGAGTCGCAGGTCTATCGCATCGACCACTATCTCGGTAAAGAGACCGTGCAGAACATTTTTGTGCTGCGCTTTATCAACGGCATCTTTGAACCCATCTGGAATCGCAACTATATCGACCAGGTGCAGATCACCGCGGCCGAGGCGATTGGGGTCGAGGGGCGCGGCGGCTACTACGAAGAGGCCGGAGCGGTGCGCGACATGATGCAGAGCCACCTGCTGCAGCTCCTGACCCTCACGGCCATGGAGCCGCCCAGCGCCTTCACCGCAGACAAGGTGCGCGATGAAAAGGTGAAGGTGCTCGATTCGCTCCGCTTTCCAGATAATGACATAACGAACTGCGTGGTTCGCGGGCAGTACGATCGTGGCATGGTTGATAGTCACATGGTTCCCGGCTATCACGATGAAAAGGGAGTGGCCACCAACTCCAGCACCGAAACCTTCGTCGCCGCCAAGCTGGTGGTGGACAATTGGCGCTGGGCGGGAGTCCCGTTTTACCTGCGCACCGGTAAGCGCATGCCCAAACGGGTGAGCGAGATCGCGATTCAGTTCCGCCGTGCGCCGCACATGTTTTTGTCCGGCGGGAGTTCACAGCGTCCACGCCACAACGTGCTGGTGCTCCGTATCCAGCCGGACGATGGCCTGGCCTTGCGCCTCGACGTGAAGGTGCCCGGACCTGGTCTGCGCGTTCGCCCAGTGGATATGAGCTTCCTCTATAAGGAAGCGTTTTCTGGAGAATCGCCCGAGGCCTACCAGCGGCTGCTACTCGACGCCATGCGGGGGGATTCGACGCTCTTTGCTCGCACCGACGAAGTGGAGGCGGCCTGGTCGCTGGTCACCCCCATCCTCGATCGGGCCGGCCAGAACGGGCACACGCGGCTGCCAACCTATGCCGCCGGCACCTGGGGCCCAGCCGAAGCCGAGGACCTGGTGGCGCGGGACGGACATCGCTGGAGAAAACCGTAATATGTGGACTCGATGGACATCCCGCCGGTGCTGCTAGGCGACCCGATAGATGTAGGCGTCGTCTAGCAATTCATTAGGCGCAGGAGTCCGATACGGGCAGCCGTCAATAGAACTTGGTCGACTTTTTCAACAGGCTCGGACGTTATGGGAGCTAACCACCGGTAGTGCGCCGTCCTCCTCCGATTACTCCATCGTGCCAGGGACCGGATTGTGTTCGCACCCGTGCTGCAAAACTGAGCATGTGCCTTCAGCTGGCGATACACAGATGCTGCCATCCGGCCGCATGGTGAGGACGCCGTTGAGCGCCGCGAGGAGCCGAAGGAGGGTGAACGGCCTTGGTACCTGGGAGCCCCGTTCAATGCGATTGATCATGGGCTGCTTGATGCCGCTCTTCTCCGCCAGGCCCCGTTGGGTCAGATTGCGGAATTCGCGCAGATCGGTGAGAGCCAGCGCGAGATCCATGGTTGCCCGGACCTCGTCATGCGCACGCCTGAACGCGGCATCGTCCGCGCGCCGGCCGGCCAGGTACTCATCATGGCGTGTCGTTATGGGGGTGGTCATGAGACGCTTGCACCTCCCGAATCCGTTCTTGGGCAATAGCGATGTCTCGTGGAGAGAGCGCCCGCCCCTTCTTCACAAAGGCGTGAGCGATGAGAGAATAATCCTCGATCCACGCGTACAAGAACCGGTATTCGATATTCCCATACTCCGGTCGGAGTTCCCAGATGTCGCCCTGCACCTTCGCGATGTAGTTGCGTGGGAGGGAAAAGCCTCGCTCGGCGAGCAGATCGATGTACGTGAGGCACTTGGCTGCCGCCTTTGGAGGTAGCCCATCGAGAAAGTCTCGAACGGGAGAGTGTCCGTTCTTGTCGTAGTACCGTATTAAGGATTGTGTCAATATCCCCACCAATAGATTCGGAATCTGCAGAGGTGAGGCTGACCCATGATAACGCAGACATTATCATCGTGGCAAAATCCGTTCCTGCAACTTTCCTGAGGAGGACCCGGGTTCCCAGCGTTGACTTATACAATCGGGATAACGCTCGGGCCTCCTAATCACCACAGCCTGTTAAAAACCCTTTGGCCTGCATCAGGAGACTGTGCATCGCCGCGCCACACTCCACAGACGCGCTTTCGGGGCAGTTTCCGCTCGTTCGGAAGGCGCATGACTCCGAGTCGACTTTTTCAATAGACTCCCCGAATTCCGAGGAAACAGTACGAGTGAGAGTAGGGTGATGTCCTTGAACCCAAATCCCGCTCACGTAACCGCGATTCAGCAAGCCTCTTGAGATCGGCTCGGTTCACAGGCAAAGTGTGCCTTAGGGAGGCTCCCGTGATCAAGCTCCTGGGTCCTGGTGCCCCTAACGTCTGATTACATGGAGGCGCCACCGGTGCGGACAGCCGAAAGCGCCGCAACAGTACGGCAAAGCGAACGACATGCGAGCGGTCGACTCCGGCTGACATGTGCCTATCTGGTACCACGCAGGGGAATGCGTGGGTATTGCGTGGGCTTTGCGTGTGGAACCGGCCGGCGCAGCGGGACACAATAAACCCGACTGAATCAAGGGGGACGAACGGTCACCGATACAGCACAAGCCCGCGGGAACATTTTGGGAATATCTCCCTGATAGGATACGCGGCAAGAACGCTAAGAGGCTATTGAAAAGGAGAGGGATCACCAATGAATCGGCCAGGAGCAACGTCAGGAACTCAGTCGAAACGCTGCAGCGAACAGGGACCGGACAAGGGGCTTGGGGCGGCCCTCCGGCGGCACGCGCCAGTTCGCCGTGCCGCGGTCGTTGGCGCCGCGCTGGCGCTCTGCATACTGCCCACCTGGCAGACCGTCTTTGCCGCACACAAGGCAGGGGCGTCGCATAAGGCAGGGCTGTCGACCAAGACGGTTTCCGGCACCGTGACCCTGGCGGGCAGCATGAAGAGCAGCGACGACTTCTCGATGAACGGCGCCTTCTCCGTTGGACAGGCAACAAACCTGGATTGGGATCTGCCGCTGCCGACATCCATGCAACTGAGCGGCTTCACCCAGCAGGTGACCACCACCTTCACCTTTGACGTGCAGCCTACTTCCTTTCAGGACATTACCGATGACAATGGAAACGTGATTCGCCGCTTCCATTGGGACACGCCTCCGGACAACACGGTGATCCATGTGGTCGAGAAGTTGCACGCGGACAATGTGACTACCCTGGATGCGTTCTCCAGCAGCGCACCCTATCCGCTGAGTACGCTGCCTTCCACGGTCAGCCCATATGTCGCTATTACACCCGATCTACAACTTCCGCCCTCAGCCGACACGCTGTTGGCCGGTTTCACCACGCACCAAACGACCGAGCGTCAGGTGGTCGAGTCGGTCGCCAACTGGGTGGCATCGAACATCCACTACGACGTGGCTCGGGTCGACGGGCCCTATCAGGCGTCCTGGATTCTGGTCAATAAGACCGCGGCTTGCCGTGGCTTCACCAACATGATGGTGGCATTCCTACACAAGCTGGGTATCCCAGCACGGGCACAGTTCGGCTGGGCGGAGAGCGCGACCATGACACTGCCGGGGCCACACCGCAGCAAAAACACCCTGACCTGGCTCAACGAGTCGACCACCGCGCTGCACACCTGGCTCAATGTCTGGTTCCCCGATGTGGGCTGGGTAACCTTTGATCCGCAGAACGAGAAGTTCTTTGTCGATCCACGTCATGTGGCGCTGTTCACTAACGTGGATGCCAGCACGGGATTGCAGCTGGGGACCTGGAGTGCCGACGTGGCCGATGACAACACCTCCGCCGCTGGTGCACCGCTGAGTAACGGCAGCGCGGAGATCGTGCCAGGCAATGGTGCCGGCTCGCAGGTCACCGAGTCGGCCACGGACGATTTCAGCCAGCTGAAGTTCCTCAAGTTCAAGGCGGACGCCACGAGGATACTCTACTCGCGCTGATCTCGCATTACAAGGCGAACGTGTCAGAGGCGACCCATATGGGTCGCCTCTGATACGTTGTCGCGGGAGTATACTCTCCGCTGTCACAGCTACGCGGTGAGCTGACATCGTTCAGCGGCTCGATGAAATGACCGCGGGTCAAGTGCCGGAGATCGCCTGACGGTCTGTCGCTCCTGTTCCTGCTGCGTCACGGTGATGGTCTCTCTCATATTCCGAGGGTGACATGGTCCCTGAGCGCTTAACTGCGACAGAATCGCTGACCGTTAACAGAACCCATACAGGCCATTGACATTGCACCACTTTTCATGTATGGTAACACGTGCTACCGTGCCCTCGGTCTCGTCTCTGATGCGCTCGATGGGCTTCGGTTGCTTTCGTATCGCTGGGGAATCGAGAGGACCAGGTCAATGCAAAGAGGAGAACTATGCACGGCAGACGAGGCGTCCTTCATTTATCTATCGCGGCCATGGTGTTTACCGCTGCACTGGCGCAGGCCAACAGCGCAAGCGTTCGCGCGGCAAGCGGGTCGGGCCCAAGCGGCACATCGGCTATCGGCGGCTATACCCGGCACGTCGAGCCACCACCCACCAAGCTAGCGCCGGGGGCCGGCGTTCCGACGGTCCGACAGCCACGCACCCAAACTCAGCTGCTGGCGACCACCCCCGCGACCTGGAGCGAGGTTGGGCCGCGGTTGATCGATACCAACGGGAGCGATCCCGAGAAGTACGCCGCCGGGCGAGTGCTCTCTCTAGCCAGCACCACGCCGGATACCAATAACCAGTACACCCTGTACTCCGGCACCGCCGACGGTGGTGTGTGGAAAAGCGCCGATGCCGGTCTCGACTGGACGCCGCTGACCGACACGCAGCTCAATTCGCTGGTCATTGGAGCCCTGGCCGTGGATCCAAGCAATAACGCGACCGTCTATGCCGGGACCGGCGACGCCGCGAATCCCGTCGAGTTTTTCGGCTATGGCTTCTATAAGTCGACCAACAGCGGCGCCACCTGGACGCAATACAACAACGACGCCAACGGGAACGACCTGTTTACCGGACGAGCGGTCTCGGCCATCGCCGTCGATCCCACCAACAGCAATCTGGTGTACGCGGCTCTCGTCGATGGCCAGACCGGGACCGATGTCGGCGTGCTGGTCTCCACCAATGGCGGCCAGTCCTGGACTCAGAACACCGGTACCGGTACTCTGGACCAACTCCCCGTGAGCGATCTCACTATCGACGCCAGCGGCAATCTGTATGCCGCCGTGGTCGACGGCGGCAAAGCCAGCGTCTACTACTCCAACGACCACGGTACCAGTTGGAACTTGGTAAGCACCGGACTCCCCACCAGCGGAGTTGCACTAGTAAAGATCGCCCTCAAGCCGAGCACGGCAAGCTCCGCTCAAGGCAGCCAGACAGTCTATGCGGCAGTGGGCGGCACCAGCCGGTATCTGATTGGTGTCTACCGCACGGATACCGGTGGCACGGGCGGCTGGAGCATAATTGGAACGCCGCCGACGGTCGGCACGACTACGCCGCCCTCAACGATCGACCCGACCAAGCCCTGCCCGACCGCTCAGCCGGCTCCACCCATCGTGCCGGATTACGGCCCCGACGTAACCACGACGAACCTTAACTGCCAGCTGGCTGGACAGGCCGAAAATAATTTGAATATCACCGCCGACGGTAATGCACTGTACCTGGGCCGCATCGACATCATGAAGACCAACGATGCAAGTATTGCTAAGCCACAGTGGTATAACCTGACGAACGGGTATTTCCAGAAGTGCCCCGACTCTACCCCGCCCTACGATGGCACCACGGCACGACAGTGCGGCGTGGTCAGCCACGTCGACCAGCATGTCGCGCTGGCAGTGCCGACCTCGCCCAGCACGGTCTTCTTCGGCAATGACGGCGGCGTGTATCAGTCACCCGACGCCGGCAGAACCTTTGTCAACGCCAACGGCGCGGCAGGCGCCAGCCTGACCACCCCGAACGGCTCGGGAATTGGGTCCAATCCGCTGCGTGATACGCAATACTACGCCGGCGCGATCACCTCCGATCGCACCAGGATTCTGGGCGGCGCACAAGACAACGGCACCACCTACTCGATCGACAGCGGCGCCACGAACAAGGAGGTCGACAGTGGGGACGGCTTCTTCGATGCCATCGATACCACCAACGGCTACCTGTATGCTGAGAATCCTAACGCTGCCCTCGATCGGAGTCCCCTCGACGGCAGCAATTTCACCAAGGTTCGTCCCTCGCAGGACAGCGCTGCGTTCTCGGCGCCGCTGGTCATCGATCCTACCACTCCGAATATTCTGTACTCCGGTGAGGCCCAAGTCTACCGAACCACGGACTCGGGTGCGAACTGGGGCAACATTGGCCCCGCCCCCAGTACCGGCAGCAACATCACGGCCATGACCCTCAGTCCGCCTGCCACCATGTACGTCGGCTATAACAAGGGCGCGGTCTGGGTGTCGCAGAACGTGCGAGACACCACACCGATCTGGACGCTGCTCGGCACCCTCAGCGGCAAGATTTCCGGCCTGGCGGTCGACCCCAACGATTCAACGGTGGTGTATGTCTCGGTGAATACCTACCAGGCAAGCGCTTCTCATCACCTCTACCGCGGTTCGTCGGCCGGCGGCGGCTTCACCGATATCAGTACGACCCTGCCCAACGTGCCATTCCAGTCCGTGACGGTCGATCCCGCCAACCATCAGACCGTATACGCTGGAGGCTATCGCGGAGTGTACCGATCCACGGACGGTGGAGGGTCCTGGACCCAGTTCGGAGCGAACCTCCCCAATGCCGAGGTGTACTATCTGCTACCTGTGAACGGTACGCTGTACGCCTTTACCCACGGACGCGGCATCTGGAAGGTGAGCCTTTCGACGGCCCCTACCGCAGCCCATGTGTCGCTCTTTACCGCGCAGCGGACGGGCCGGCAGCTCCACTTCACCTGGACGCTACGCGCAGCCGGCAGTGTGATCGGGTTCTCGCTCTACGCCGGTACCCACCGGCTCAATCAGCGGCCCATCGCCACCCATCGAAGCAGCCTGTATCGCTACTCCGCTCGATGGGCGGGTCACGGTCCCTACACGCTCCATCTCATCATGCGCAACGGTCAGGTGCTGACCGTCGGCGCTCAGTAAGATCCAGCAGCTACGACAATCCGCCAGGGACTCGGCCGATATTTCGGTCGAGCCCCTGGCATATCCCCTACCCTCGATCTACGGCGAGAGCCGATCGATCCGCCACTCGTCGCCCGCAGGACGATACACCAACCGATCGTGCAGCCGGCTGGGGCGGCCCTGCCAGAATTCGAAGACCTCCGGACGCACCCGGAAGCCACCCCAGTACGGAGGTCGCGGCACGTCCCCCTCCGGGTAGGCTGCCACCAGTTGCTCCACCCGGCGGTCCAACTCCGCCCGTCTGGCCAGCACCTGGCCCTGACGCGAGGCCCGCGCGGCGATCTGGCTGCTCCGCGCACGGCTGCCGAAGTATGCGTCCGATTCCGCCTCCGTCACCCGTTCCACGCGTCCCTCGATTCGAATCTGGCGGTGAAGCTGCGGCCAGAACAGAATTAAGGCGGCCCGGGGATTCGACGCCAGTTCACCGCCCTTGCGGCTCTCATAATTGGTGTAGAACACGAAGCCGCGCTTGTCGTACCCTTTCAGCAAGACCATGCGGGCGGAGGGATGCCCATCTGGCGTGGCCGTCGCCAGCGTCATGGCATTCGGCTCCGGCAGCTGCGCCTCCAGCGCGGCACGAAACCACCGGTCGAACTGCACGAACGGGTCCATATCAGCATCATTTTCGCGCAGCGCAGGCGCATCATAGTCGGCCAGAGCGATGTTCCTTTCGGTGGAGTACATCACGTCTACGCACAGTGTGCCACCTTCTCGTAATCGTATAGTGATCAATCTGGTTATAGGCGAGGAACATTTCGACGAATTAACGATCCAACAACACGCCGAGCCGTTTTGGCGCCGTCATCCGATAGCTATCTTCCACCAGATCGGCAATCTCATCCCAGTCGAACTCCACATCCAGCCGTACCCCGATCCATCCATGGTGTCCCACGTAGGGGGGCACGAAGAAGCGGTCCGGTGAAGCCTGCACCAGCACCTCCTGCGCGCCACGAGGTGCTTTACACCACATGGTCGGCCGGCCGTCAACGCCATGCTGCATGGCGAAGATCTTGTCCCGTACCCGGAAGGAGGGATTCCCCACCCCAGCTCCCTCGGTGGCCTCGGGCAGCGCCAGGCAGAGGTCGCGAAGACGCGTAAGGACATCCTCTTCGAGATTCATACCTTCCATGCGAACCATTGTAATTCAGCGACGTGTGCCCCCTCAGGACAGTGCTTCGTGTTTCAGCATGTTGCGGCTGTAATGAAGCGCAATAATGATTGCTGCTCGGCTGCCGAGCAAGGCCCACGAGGCGATGAAAGTAGTATTCTGGGCAAGCCGCATTCACGCGGGCAGAGTCATCATATCCAGTGTGTCGCTCGAGTATGAGGAGTCTCCATGCGCGTAGTTGAGCAACGCTGAATCAAGGAGTTTGTGACGGCCGATCTGCAGTATGTAAGCGCGATCTTTCTCCCGTCCGATAACCCGGCAGAGACGGCCAGGTGGTACACCGAGAAGTTCGGCATCGGAATGCCGAACGAGTGGGAGGGCGGCTTCTATGGCCGTCTGCCGCAGGGCACAGTCTCCTTCATGCTTGGGGTTGTGCCGCGAAAGGATGGACAGCCTAAGGCGGAGGGCCTCTCCATTTTCTTCGCCGTGGATGATTTTGCAGGCTATCTGGAACAGCTGCGAGAGAAGGATCTCGCACCGTACGAGGTAGAGCATACCCACAACGGGCACTTCGCGTCGTTTCGCGATCCGGAAGGGTACACCGTGGTCGTCTGGCATCCCAACGGTGATGCTCGGTAGAGAGGCGATGGCATCCCCGGTCGCGCTCGACCACCAGGCTGGCCTGCGCCACGAGTACAATGCCGCGGAGGGGACACGGAATGGCGCAGGAGTGGTTGTTACTTATCTACACTGTGCCGTCGCAGCCTTCGAGGAAGCGCGCTTCGGTGTGGCGCGAGCTGAAGAAGGTGGGAGCGGTCTACCTGCGCGACGGCGTCGCCCTGCTGCCCCGCCGCGCCGAACTCGAACACCGCATGAGCACCATGGTGGTGCGCATTGCAGAGTTTGAGGGAACCGCCGATCTGGTGATCTCGCCGCACTTTGCCGCTGAGCGCGTGGTGGAGTTGGTGCAGCGTTTCCAGGAGGATCGCATGGCGGAATACCGTGAAGTCCATCACGCCTGCGTACGCTTTCTGCGCGATGTGTTGCACGAGGTCGACGCCGACGACTTCAGTTTCCCTGACGTGGACAATCTGGACAGCGAGTTGGGGCGTCTGCACCGCTGGTACCGGCAGATTGAGGAGCGCGACTACTTTGGAGCCGAGGGCTCGACGCGCGTGCTCGAGATTCTGGCCAAGTGCGATCGGGCGTTCGAGAACTTCACGGCCACGGCCGCCAGCCGTGTGGAGGACAACGGCCAGGGACGCCCGTCAGCATGCCATCCGAGTACATAGAAGCGGAGCTATCCACCGTCAGCTCACCTCTTGTTCGGGCGACGGCCGGTGGATGGCGAACATGTAGCAGCCGGCGTAGACGTTGCGGCTGTGGATCATCTCAATGGTAGGATCGGCGAAGATCTCGTCGATGGCCTGCTCGGCCCCGGGACCTTCCACCATGGCGATTGCCGGATGCGCGATTCGACCGTCTTCGTGGTACGGACGGAAGATCATTGTCGCCCAGTCCCGGTACCCAGCCGGATACCGAGACGGCTCGCTGTAACCGGCGCAGCGCTCGCCGTGGATCAACACCGGACCGATCTCGGCATACGGGCCAGGGCGGCTGAACGGCCGGTGGGCGATTAGCGTCAGTCGATCGCCCGGCGCCGAAGGTTGCAGGCAGCACCGCAATGCCGAGCCGCCCTCCTCGTCCACGAATTCCTCCAATGGGTTGCAGAAATCGTCTTTCCCCGCGGCTCGGATTCGGTCGAGGATCTCGGTCGGGATCGCGCTGATACGAAACGGAGCGGGTGTGATCATCATGCTGTTCTCCTCGCTGAATGAATCTACCTGTATGAACACCAGGTATGCCGTAACGGTTGCACCTGCCAGGTCGGCCAGGTCGGTCACGGCTGAGTACCGGCAAGAGGAGCGGTGCTGCTCGATCAATGGGTGTTCGCGTCGCAGGCAGAGGATCGCCCCTCCCCCCCGCGAGTTCATGAGCGGACAGTTTCACACCTCACCGTTCCCACCAGGATGCGTAGAATCGATCTTCAGGATACCGCTGGCAAAGTTATGGCAACCGCAGGCAGTAGGATAAAGGAAACACCGCGAGCTGAGAAGGAGTCGATGATGTCGTTGCACCCCCACCTCCCCGCACCCGTGCCTGCCGATACCGCCGCTGCCGCCCGTGCCGCCTTCCGCCGGGGGAATGCCTATCTGCAGCTCCGTGATTCGCTGGGGCCGCTGATCACCGATCGGGATCTGCTCGCGCTCTACAGCCACGAGGGACGCTCGGTCCTCTCGCCGGCCGCCCTGGCCACGGTGACCCTGCTGCAGTATGCCGAAGACCTGACTGACATCCAGGCCGCTGACGCCGTCCGGAGCCGGATTGACTGGAAGTATCTCCTGGGGCTCCCGCTGGCCGATGCCGGGTTTGATGCCTCTGTGTTGAGCGAGTTCCGGACTCGGTTGGTGGAGCGGGGGGCCGAAGCGCGCCTGCTGACCCTGCTGCTGGAGCGGTTCCGGGCGGCGGACATGCTGTCCGCGGGTGGGACCCAACGGACTGATGCCACCCATGTCCTGGCAGTGGTGCGGGACCTGAACCGGCTGGCATTGGTGCGGACTACGATGTTTGCTGCCCTCAATGCCCTGGCGGTCGCCGCTCCCACCTGGCTGGCAGCCCATGCCGATCCCGCCTGGACCGAGCGCTACGACCATACCTGGGGTGGACCCGGCCGCCGGCTGACCGAGAAGCAACGCGACCGGCTGCTGCTGGCCATCGGCCAGGACGGCGTGACCCTGCTGGCAGCGGTAGGAGTGGCACGGGAGGATCCGACCTGGTCGTGGCTGGAGCGGATCCCAGTGATCGCGACGCTGCGCCAGGTCTGGGAGCAGCAGTACTGTCAGGAGGGCGACCGGCTGACCTGGCGCGAGACGGCGGACTTGCCGGCAGCCGCGGAGTTGGTGTGCTCCCCCTATGAGGTCGAGGCGCGCTACAGCGAGAAGCGGGGCCAGGGGTGGACGGGGTACAAGGCGCACTCTACCGAGACCTGTGATCCGGATCAGCCCCACCTGATCACCCAGGTCACCACCACGCTCGCCACCACCCAGGATGTGCTGGTGACCGATGCCATTCAGCAGGCGCTGGGGGAGCAGGACCTGACGCCGGCCACCCACCTGGTCGACAGCGGCTATCTGGAAACCGAGACCCTGCCGACCAGCGCCGAGCGCGGCATCCGCATCGTGGGTCCACTGCAACGGGGCACCTCCTGGCAAGAGCGGGCGGGGGACGGATACGGCCAGGAGGCCTTTACGCTGGACTGGGAGGCCAAGGAGGCGACCTGTCCGCAGGGCAAGCGGAGCAGCAGCTGGCGTCCCACCACCACCCGCAACGGTGACGCCACCATCCAGGTCCACTTCAAGCTGGCGGACTGCAGCGTCTGCCCGGTCCGTGCGGCCTGTACCCGGGCCGATCGGCGCAGTCTTGGCTTCCTCCCCCAGCCCCTCTACGCCATCCGACAGGAGGCACTGGCCGCTCAAGAGACTGCCGCCTTCCGGGAGCAGTATCGACCACGGGCGGGGATCGAGGGCACGCTCTCGCTGGCCGTGCGGACGGCGGGGCTGCGCCAGGCGCGCTATCGGGGGGAAGCCAAGGTGCATCTCCAACATGTGCTCACCGCCGCTGGCTTGAATCTCCGTCGGGTTGCCGCCTTCCTCCAGGGTCGCCCTCGTGCCGAGACCCGGCAGCCAGCCTTTGCCCGGGTCCTCCTTGCCGCCTCACCATAACTTTGCCAGCGGTATCCTTCAGATCGTCCGCTGGAGGCGCCGCGCGCAAGCCCCGGTGCCGGACCGACCCACGGCAGTACCGCGGGACGGCATCTCCCCAGCACAGCACCAGCGTCCGCCTGACACGCTCCTCCCCTGCGCAACTGCGTAGTCGCATGCACCCGGGTCCGGTCTCCCACCGAGGAGCGGAGGGGGGAAGCACACCCGTTGGTGGCTTGACCACCCCACCCCGTCAGCACAGGTGAGGAGCGGCATGGTGATACGGCCCAGGACCAGCGCTGCCGCGCGGCGCCATCCACAATCCGTAGCAACGACGTTCACGTCGTCACGGTGGTGCAGCCTCGATGCCCTCCCTTCTCAGCACTCATGCTCTCGCGGAGACAGATATGCCGGAGTGGCAACGCTGTCGTCCCGGCGCCACCGTGACGGGCTGAAGCCCGATTCTACGGTGTCAATAGACGGTCGATCGTGGCCGGGCGGCGAAGCGGTACGGGCACACTTTCACCAAACTGTTTGCTCATGACCCCCGGAGGGGGAGAGGGGGCGATGCAGCTTCGTCACGCCTCGCTGATGGTGACGTGTTCGATGCGCGGGGGGTTGACTGGGGTAGAGCCCTCGCCACCTGGTTTCTTGGGAGTCAACGCAATGTTGTCCACTGCGTCCAGGCCGTCCGTCACTTCGCCGAAGATGGTGTAGTTCGGGGGTAGTCCAGCGTTGCCGTGCATGATGAAGAACTGACTGCCGTTGGTGTGCTGGCCGGAGTTGGCCATGGCCAGGATGCCGCGGGTGTATGTGCGCTTGACCGGTTCGTCGCGGAACTGGTAGCCGGGACCGCCCCGGCCGGTGCCCGTGGGGTCACCAGTCTGGATCATGAAGCCTTCTATGACGCGGTGAAAGATGACACCGTCATAGAAGCCTTGCCGGGCCAGGAAAACGAAATTGTTGACGGTCTGCGGCGCCTCGGAGGCGAACAGTCGCGCTGAGATGGTTCCCTCGGAGGTCTCGATCTCCGCTGTGTAACTCCGCTTCTCGTCGATCTCCATGGTCGGAGCTTGTTTCCACTGCTGCTGTGCCATGCTGTCCCTTCTCTCAAGCACGAGGCTCGTATCGCGTCTGGTTGCACGCTGCCTCGTGAGTCCTTTGGATTGTAGCCCAGCAAACCTGGTACGTGGTCGGCATCATCCGCGCTGTACCATCGCGCACCCTTTCATCCATGGCGACAGCGCACTCGTTATGACCGTAAGTTGCTTTTCATCTATAGTGGCGTAATGGCGTAGAGATGTCGCGCTCGACCGAAACATGGCGCGGCGCTCACCTGAGTGGAAGGAGGGAAGTCGCGTACCTTCATCACGTTATTTTTTCTGTCTTCTCCAGGTGCAAAGCAGATGGTGCGAGGTAGATGTTCATGGCAACTCAGGTAGGTGACCAGGGTGGGACTTCGACGTATGCGGACTCCTCATACCCCATCGATTTCCAGGCTGATTACCCGGAAAGCCCGGGCAAACTGTACGCGATTCCGATTGTCGGCTGGCTGATTCGTGTTGTTTTGCTGATCCCGCATCTTATTGCGGTACAGGTTCTCTCCTATGCCGCGGCTCTCATCCAGCTATTCGCCTGGGCTCCGGTCCTCTTCACCGGCAAGTTCCAGCCCGGCCTGTACTCGTTTGAGGCCGGCGTCTTGCGTTGGTCGGGCCGGATCTATGCCTACCTGTTTGGACTGACCGATCAGTATCCACCGTTTGCCCTGGGGAGCGACGATGACGATGGCTATCCGGTGCGCGTCCTTTTCGAACGGCCCGAGGAGAGCAACCGTCTGTGGGCGATTCCCGTTGTCGGCTATGTCGTCAAGTTGATCATCCTCATTCCCCATCTCATCGCGTTGACGGTCGTCGGCCTGGTCACTGTGCTCATGCAGCTCGTTGCCTGGATCCCAGTCCTTTTCACCGGCCAGTATCCGGGGTGGGCCTACTCGTTCACGACCGGCTATCTCCGCTGGTCCACCCGGATGAGTGCCTTCTTTCTGGGTCTTACCGATCAATATCCGCCGTTCCGCCTGGGCGCCTGAGCACGGCGCGCTGGTGAGGTAGGTGGCAACGCCTACCTCGTTCGACTAGCATCGTGACCACCTCTCATGCCGCCGGCCAGGCCTTCGACACCCGCGAGTTCCGAGACGCCCTGGGCTGTTTCGCGACCGGTGTTACGCTGATTACCACGCAGGGCGCCGATCACGCCTACGGTATGACGGCCAATGCCTTTTCCTCGGTGTCGCTGGAACCGCCGCTGGTGTTGGTGTGCGTGGTTAACGGCACTGAGGGTGGTCGGCGAATCCGCGAAAACGGCTGTTTCGCGGTGAACGTGCTGGGCCACCACCAGGAGACCCTTTCTCGCTACTTCGCCTCAAGCGACCGGCCACGGGGCGCCGAGATGTTCGATAGTATTCCACACTCGCGCGCAGTGACCGGCTCGCCCGTGATCGATGGCGTTGCGTCCTCCTTCGACTGCCGCCTGGTGGCGACGCACGAAGCGGGTGACCACATTATCTTCATCGGCCAGGTGGTGGCGCTGGGCGCCAACCACCAAATGCCGCCGCTGCTCTTCCATCAGGGACGGTACGGGCAGATGGCGGAGCAGGAGGTTGGGCCGGGGGGTGAGGAGCGGGATTCGCCGACGGCGTAGGGCCGTCCCCACGGTTCATTGGTATGAGATCGACAGCTTCGCGCTAACCGCCTATGTACGACATCTCCACTCTGGGAAGATCGATCGTTCCGGCGGAGCGCAGATCGGAGTAGCGGTCGGTGCGGCCGCGCCAGACGGTCCGAAGGAAGGCCGCGATTTCTTCGTCCGATTTGCCCTCTCGCAGCAGCGCACGGAAGTCGTGGCCCTTCACGCCGAAGAGGCAGGTGAAGAGCTTGCCCTCGGCCGAGAGCCTGGCTCGGGTGCAGCCGCCACAGAACGATTGGGTCACCGAGGCGATAACGCCGATCTCACCCTGCCCGTCCAGGTAGCGATAGCGGTTAGCCACCTCCCCGGGATAGTTGGGATTGATCGGCTCCAGGGGCCATTCGGCGCCGATGGCGCTGATGATCTCAGCCGAGGGCGTCACCTCATCCATCTTCCAGCCGTTGGTATGCCCCACGTCCATGAACTCGATAAAGCGGACAATGTGCCCGGTGCCGCGGAAGTATCGAGCCATTTCCAGCACATGGTGGTCGTTGACGCCCTTTTTCACCACCATGTTGATCTTGATTGGATTCAGTCCTACCCGATCCGCTGCCTCGATGCCGGCCAGCACGCGGTCTACCGGGAAACCGACATCGTTCATGGCGGTAAAGGTCTGGTTGTCCAGCGAGTCCAGGCTCACCGTGATGCGCTGTAGCCCGGCCGCCTTGAGGGCCTCTGCCTTGCGTGGCAGCAGCGAGGCGTTGGTGGTGAGCGTCAGATCTCGCAGGCCGTCGATTTCGCGGAGCATGGCGATGAGGTGCTCGAGGTCTTTGCGCAGTAGCGGCTCACCGCCGGTAAGCCGAATCTTTTCCACGCCATGCCCGACGAAGAGCCTCGCCAGTCGGGTAATCTCCTCAAAGGAGAGTAGGTCCTGGCGCGGCAGAAAGGCAAAATCGTGTCCGAACACCTCGCGAGGCATGCAGTAGGTGCACCGAAAGTTACACCGGTCGGTGACGGAGATGCGGAGGTCGTGCAGCGGACGCTGCAAGGTATCGATAATGGTCACATCTCATTGTAGGCATCTGGAGCGCCTGACGCGGTGTGCCCCCCCCGAGCCATGATGTCCAGAGCCGCGCGGCGTGTCCTATGCGGCCTCCCCGTGAAGATACCGATCGAGTTCACTGTTCTGCTGATCGAGGCGGGCGAAGAGGCTCTCGATGCGCTCGTGGACGTCCTGCTGATAGAGGGTGTTGCCGAGCGTGCGATAGGCCTCGCGGGCCGGCGTGTGATAGCTCGCGTTCCAGGCAGCCCAGGCATCGGCCTGCAGCACGGAAATCGAGGCAATGCTCTGCTCGCCTCCTGAGGTGTCGTGGGTCGATGCCATGGTCTGCTCCCTTCTCGACGAGATCTCGCCGGCGTATGGTGAACGTTGATAGCTGTATCATCACCGCAAACAGCCACGAGCACACCGGCCAAATGGCCCCTGAGTCGAGAGCAATTGTTCCTTCTATGGTGCCTTCGATCTGGTAGCATCCAGCAGAAAAGTGCATCAGCAGCCTCCACTGTGCCGCCAGCATGTATTCACTCACGGCATCGTGGAGGGGAGGAACGTTCGTCGTGGCGCGCCCCCTCGCGGGGGGGAGGGGGAACACTTGATTGGCATGTGTGCCCCGGTGCGAAACTGGAAGCCGCAGAGGGGCGGGCCGCCCGGATGGTCACAGAGGCGGGCTGGACGCCGACGCAAGGCGCTGTAACGGCGCTGCCTGAACCTGTCGGTGTTCGCATTGCCGGCAAGGTATCGCCCCTCCCCCCCCCGCGAGGGGGAGGGGTTGGGGGAGGGGGGGCGCGCGCCACGGGGGATGCCGGATGCAAGGCCGGTGGAGTGTTACGATAACATTAATTTTCGTCCACAATACAGCGATACATCACACGCCCCATCGGGAGACACCAACCTGCTCCTCTCTATTACCACCACACACTCACCGGCAACCGATCTTGGATTCCTGCTGGCCAAGAATCCGGCACGCTTTCAGTCGTTCCCACTGTCGTTCGGCCGGGCCCATGTCTTTTATCCAGAGGCAGAGCCGGAACGCTGTACTGCCTGTCTGGTGCTCGATATCGACCCGGTGGGACTGGTGCGCGGTAGACCTGGAGGGGGCGGGGATGGTCTGCTCGATCAGTATGTGAACGACCGTCCGTACGTGGCATCCTCGTTTCTCAGCGTGGCCATTGCGCAGGTATTCGGAAGCGCTCTTGCCGGGCGCAGCAAGGAGCGGCCAGAGCTGGCGGATACGCCGCTGCCGTTGTGTGCGCGCCTGGCCGTGGTGCCGTGCCGTGGGGGCGAGGCCGTCTTACGACGCCTCTTCGAGCCGCTCGGGTACCGCGTGACGCTGGAAGGGCATTCGCTGGATGCGCACTTCCCGGAGTGGGGGGACAGCCGATACTTTAGCGTGGAACTGGAGAGCACGGTGCAGCTCCGCGACCTGCTCTCTCACCTATATGTGCTGATCCCAGTGCTGGATGACGCCAAGCACTATTGGGTGGGATCGGATGAAGTGGAGAAGTTGCTGCGGCACGGCGCCGACTGGCTTCCGGCGCACCCCGAGCGCGACCTGATCGCCGATCGCTATCTCAAGCACCGTCGCTCGTTGACCCGGGAAGCGCTGGCGCGGCTGGTGGACGAGGCGGACCCGGACCAGGCAGAGGAGTTGCACGCCGTGGAAGAGGCCACCGTGGAGGAGCGCATGAGCCTGAATCAGCGGCGGCTGGGAGCGGTACTCGCGGTAGTGCGGGCGAGCGGTGCGCGCCGGGTCATCGATCTTGGCTGCGGCGAGGGACGTCTCCTGCGCGATCTGCTGGGGGATGGTTCCTTTGTGAAGATCGCTGGCATGGATGTATCTCAGCGCGCCCTGGACCGTGCCGGCGCGGCGCTGCATCTGGAACGTCTGGCACCGGCGGCTCGGGAGCGCATAACCCTGTTCCAGGGATCGCTCACCTATCGTGATCGTCGCCTGGAAGGCTACGACGCGGCTGCCGTGGTCGAGGTGATTGAGCACCTCGATCCACCTCGCCTCGCTGCCTTTGAGCGAGCGGTATTTGAGTTTGCCCGACCGGGCACGGTGGTCATCACGACGCCGAACCGAGAGTACAACGTGACCTGGGAATCGCTGCCGGCGGGAATCTTCCGTCATCGCGATCATCGCTTCGAGTGGACTCGCGCGGAATTTCAGGAATGGGCCGAGCGCGTTGGCCAGCACTTTGGCTATGCAGTGCGCTTCGTAGCGATCGGTCCGGAGGATCTGGCGCTGGGTCCGCCCACGCAGATGGCGGTCTTTGAGCGTGTCTAGCGTGCACATTTCTCTTCCCGAGCTGTCGCTGGTGGTGCTGATCGGCGCCTCCGGGGCAGGCAAATCGACCTTTGCACGCAAACACTTTTTGCCTACCGAAGTGTTGTCATCCGATTTTTGCCGCGCCCTGGTGTCAGATAACGATAACGACATGGCGGCCACCAACGATGCCTTTGCGGTGCTGCACTTTATCGCTGCCAGACGGCTAGCCGCCGGGCGACTCACGGTGGTGGATGCCACCAACGTGCAGGCGGAGTCACGCAAACCGTTGGTGGCGCTGGCCCGCGAGTATCACTGCTTGCCGGTAGCCATCGTCCTCAACCTCCCCGAACGCCTTTGTCAGGATCGCAACCGCGCGCGCCCGGATCGCGACTTTGGTCCGCACGTGGCTCGTCAGCACATTCAGCAGCTGCGGCGCTCGCTGAAGGGCCTGGGGCGAGAGGGATTTCGCCATGTGTTCGTGCTGTCCTCGGTGGAGGAAATCGAGGCGGTCGAAATCACCCGCGAGCCGCTGTACAACGACAAGAGGGGCGAGCACGGTCCCTTTGATGTGATTGGCGATATTCACGGCTGCGCCGATGAATTGGAGCAGTTGCTGGCGGCGCTGGGCTACATCGTCACCGCGGAGCGGTCTGATGGCTCGCCCTGGGACGGGCCGGTATACGCGCATCCTGCCGGGCGAAAGGCGATCTTCCTGGGCGATCTGGTCGATCGTGGGCCGCGCGTCGTCGATACCGTACGGCTGGTGCGAAACATGGTGGAGGCGGGCCATGCGCTGTGCGTGCCCGGCAACCACGATATGAAGCTGATGCGCAAGCTGCAGGGACGCGACGTCCAGGTGACGCACGGCCTGGACGCCTCGCTGGGCCAGATCGAGGCCTTGCCAGGGGAAGAACGTGAGAGATTCATTCCCGAGGCGCTGCAATTCCTCGATTCATTGGTCAGCCACTACGTGCTCGATTCCGGCAAGCTGGTGGTGGCGCACGCCGGTATGCGGCAGGAGATGCAGGGGCGCGGCTCGGGCTCGGTCCGCGCCTTCGCCCTGTATGGCGAAACCACTGGGGAAACAGACGAGATGGGTCTGCCGGTACGCTCCAACTGGGCCGCCGACTACCGCGGCCAGGCGTTGGTGATCTATGGCCACACGCCGGTTCCTGGGCCGGAGTGGCTGAACGGCACCATCAACATCGATACCGGCTGCGTGTTCGGTGGCCGGCTCACCGCGCTTCGCTACCCGGAGCGCGAGCTGGTGTCGGTTCCCGCGAACCACACCTACTATATGCCGGTCAGGCCCTTCCTGGAGCCGGTCAGACCGGGATTGCCCGCCGAGGAGCACGCTCCCCTCAGCGCCCAGCAGCAGCACGACGATGTGCTGGACCTCGACGACGTGCTGGGGAAACGGCTGGTTCAGACCCGTCTGGCGTACAGCGTGACCATCCGCGAAGAGAACGCGATTCCCGCGCTGGAGGTCATGACGCGCTTCGCCGCCGATCCCCGATGGCTCATCTACCTGCCGCCCGCTATTGCGCCCTGCGAGACCAGCGCCCGGCCGGACCTGCTGGAACACCCCGCCGAGGCGTTTGCCTACTATCGTACTCAGGGCGTGGCTACGGTGGTGTGCGAAGAGAAGCATATGGGTTCGCGCGCAGTGGTGGTGATCTGCCGCGATGCCGCGGCGGCGCAGGCTCGCTTTGGCGCCGTTGATGGCGCCGGGATTGTCTACACGCGCACCGGCAGGCGCTTTTTTGACGATCGTTCACTGGAGCTGGATCTGCTGGCCCGGCTGCGCCAGGCCCTGACCGCTGCCAACGTGTGGGAGCGGCTGGAGACCGAGTGGGTGTGCCTGGACTGCGAGCTCATGCCATGGTCCGCCAAGGCACAGGAGTTGATCCGGCATCAGTATGCCGCGGTGGGCGCGGCGGCTCACGCCGGCCTGACTGCAACCCACGCCGCCCTGGCCCAGGCCGCGACCCGCGGGCTGGAGGTCGACCAGGAGTTGTTGCGGGAGACCGACCGCCTGGCTCTGGCGGATCGGTTTGTGGCGGCGTATCAGCACTACTGCTGGCCGGCTGCCTCGATCGCGGACTACAAGCTGGCGCCATTCCATCTCCTGGCCAGTGAGAACCGGGTGCATATCGATCAGGATCATCGTTGGCACATGACAACGCTGGCTGAGATCTGTGAGCACGACCCGGAGGTGTTACTGGCCACGCCGTTTCAGGTGGTGGATCTGAGCGACCCGCTCAGCGAGCAGGCAGCGGTCGGCTGGTGGGAGGCGTTGACCGAGCGCGGTGGCGAGGGCATGGTGGTCAAGCCGTTGAGCTTCATCGCGCGTGGCCGCCGTGGACTGGTTCAGCCGGCGGTGAAGTGCCGTGGACGCGAGTACCTGCGGATCATCTACGGACCGGAGTACTCGCTGCCGGAAAACATGGAGCGGCTACGAAAGCGCGGCCTCTCGCTCAAGCGGTCGCTGGCGCAACGCGAGTTTGCCCTCGGGATCGAGGCGCTGGAGCGATTTGTTCGGAAAGAGCCGCTGCGCCGTGTGCACGAATGTGTGTTTGGTGTGCTGGCGCTGGAGAGCGAGCCGGTTGACCCACGATTGTAGTCATGGCAGGTTTCAGCGTAGGTCGTCGAATATCGTTTCCTATATATCGTCCCCGGTGATGAGCGGCAACTCCAGGGACGACGCCAGCCGGCGAGCCAGGGTGGTCGTCCCAGTCCCCGGGGGACGCGACACAATCACCAGCGTAAGAATAGCCATGCTGGCTGGTAGCTGACCAGGAACACACGCTTCGAGGCGTTTATGAGCGGAAAGGGTGGTGACGGTGTGACCGCACCGCTTTGCCGCCCCGGCTACGATCGACCGTAGAATCGGTCTTCAGAACAATACGGTTGACTTAAGAGAATCGCGGATACCCCGCCAAGCGAGGCACCCGCGGTCATCCGTCTTGCCCCGGCGTCACCGTGGGAGGGCATACGATGTGCTGGCCTGCGGGACAGTCCGGCCAGAACGGCCGGGCTACCGGTCGGTCGTCATCGGTCGAGAGCGGTGGGTAGCCCACCCCTTGTACCCCATTCGGGGCACGAGCTGGGTGGATCGGTCCGCAGGCCGACACGACGGTGCCACGCGGCCAGGACGTCCGGGTTACGGGCACTGCGGCGTACATAGGCCTGAGCACCCCTTAGGTCAACCGTATTGGTCTTCAGACCGTCAAGGGAAGGACCGCGCGGCAGCGCCGGTCCTCGGCCGCCCTTCCATGTGCTTCTCGGCTGCGCTCCTCAGTGGGAGGCCGGACCCAGGTGCATGTGACCACCGAGCCGAGCAGGAGAGGAGCGTGTCAGGCGGACGCTGGTCCTGGCCACTCGTTCGCGGATCGACGTCCGGCGAGATGCCGTGCCTCGGTACTGCCGTGGGATGGGCCGGCGCCAGCGCTTGCGCGCGGCGCCTCCAGCGGACGATCTGAAGATCGATGCTACGCATCGTGGCGGGATGCATTGTGGCGGGAACGGTGCGGCGTGAAACTGTCCGCTCATCAACTTTGAGGCGACGGGAAACACTTGATAGAGCCCCACTAAAGCTGTCTCACAATAGCAGCCGAAGACGTGCTATAATTCTGTAGCTGAATGGCCAGTATCTACAGGATTAAACATGGAACAGCGCGTTACGTACCACTTTGTCTGGGGACCAATGCGCTCCAAGCCGTGCTTGATCGGTAGGGCGGCACAGCGACTGTACGAGTTGATCCGCGAACGGGCGGAAGAACTCGACATAACCGTGGAGGACCTGGTGGTCTTCCCCGATCGTGTGTACGTCGCCGTGTTGGCGCCGGCTATTCTGTCACCGCATCGCATCGTCTGCCAGTTCAAAGCTCACTCCTCACATTGCCTGCGTCATGAATTCCAAGAGATGACGAAGATTCCGGCAGTGTGGACGCGGGCCTACCTGGTGCAGGCGGGCGAGCACGTTACCCCCGAGCAGGTGCTGGCCGCGTACGAAGCGGCGCAGCCGCCCAGGCGACGTCCGGGTCGACCCCGGTCGTGCGACTCTCGGGACTGAGAAAGGATTTTTGAACCTCATGCCTACCTGTGAAAAATGTAAGATCAACGACGCGCGCGTACGCCTCGACAGTATCAACGGCGGGCGCCGCGAGCAGCATTACTTCTGTCAGAGCTGCGCCCAGGAGATCATGGGCGGCCAGGGCGCCTCGTCCAGCGGTACGCCGCTCGGCTCGATCTTCGGTCAGGCCGGCGGACCGCCCAACGCGAATGGCGGGGCGCCCGGCACGGCTACCGCCGAGCGTCAGGCGCCGCAGAGCAAGACCCCGGCGCTCGATCACTTTGGCCGTGACCTGACCGGCGAAGCCGAGAACGGCAAGCTGGACCCGACCGCCGGCCGCGCGCGCGAGGTGCGTCGCGTGATCACCGTGCTGGCCCGCCGTCAGAAGAACAACCCGGTGCTGATCGGCGAGCCGGGCGTCGGAAAGACCGCGATCGTCGAGGGAATCGCGCGCCGCATCGTGGAGGGCAATGTGCCCTCTGCTCTGTTGGGCAAGCGGATCATCTCGCTCAATCTGGGCGGTATGGTGGCTGGAGCCATGTTCCGCGGTCAGTTCGAGGAGCGGGTCAAGGCGATCCTGGCCGAGGTGCGGGATAATCCCGAGATTATCCTCTTTATCGACGAACTTCACACGGTCGTTGGCACCGGCGCGGCGGAAGGCGCGGTGGGCGCCGCCGACATGCTCAAGCCGGCGCTGGCTCGTGGTGAGCTGCGTTGCATCGGCGCCACCACGCTGGACGAGTACCGGCAGCACGTGGAAAAAGACTCCGCGCTGGAGCGGCGCTTCCAACCCGTGCTGGTTGGTGAGCCGTCCATCGAGGAGGCGATCGACATGCTGATCGCGGTTCGATCGGAGTACGAGAAGCACCACGGGGTGCAGATCGCCGATGAGGCCGTGGTGGCTGCCGTCACCCTGTCCGACCGCTACATCAACGACCGCTTCCTGCCGGACAAGGCAATCGACGTGCTCGATGAGTCGTCCGCGGCGCTGCGGATCGACGCCAGCGAGAGCGGCGAAGGCCCCGAGGGGGTGGCTGCGCTGGAGCAGAAAGCAGCCGTGGTCCAGCAGCAAAAGGAGCAGGCGGCGCTGGCCGAGAACTACGAGCGCGCCGCGCAACTGCGCCAGCACGAAGTGCTGCTGCTAGCCGAGCTGGAAACCGCCCGCGAAACCATATCCGAGGCAGCGCCACTGGTGGTCACGCCCGAACTAGTGGCCCGCGTGGTCGAGGATTGGACCGGCGTGCCGGTGACGCAGATGCTCGAGTCCGAGCGACAGGATCTCATGAACCTGGAGCAGGATCTGCACCAGCACGTCATCGGCCAGGATGAGGCCATCGGCGCTGTCTCCAAGGCCATCCGTCGCTCCCGAGCCGGCCTGAAGGACCCCAAGCGCCCGATTGGTAGTTTCCTGTTCCTGGGCCCAACCGGTGTCGGCAAGACTGAACTGGCCCGCGCCCTGGCGCGGGAACTGTTCGGTGGTGAGGATGCCATGATCCGGCTGGATATGTCCGAGTACATGGAGCCGCATAGCATTTCCCGCCTGTTTGGCAGCCCTCCCGGCTATGTCGGCCACGACGACGGAGGCCAGCTCACCGAGGCAGTGCGTCGCCGCCCCTACGCGGTGGTGCTCTTCGATGAGATCGAGAAGGCGCATCCCGAGGTGTTCAATGCGCTGCTCCAGATCATGGACGATGGCCGGTTGACCGATAGCCAGGGCCGCACCGTGGACTTCAAGAACACGGTGGTGATCATGACCTCGAATGTGGGCAGCGACCAGCTTCGCCGTGCCGCGCGCATCGGCTTCGCGTTTGGCGGCGATGAGGCGGCCCATGACGAACTCCGTGATAAGGCGTTAGAGGGCTTGAAACGCGCCTTCCGCCCGGAGTTCCTGAACCGCATCGACCAGGTCGTGGTGTTCGACGCGCTGACGCGTGAAAACCTGCGCCAGATCGTCGATCTGATGCTCGAAGCGGTCACTGAGCGCCTGACCGAACAAAATATCGAGCTCGACATCGCCGGCGAGGTACGCGATTTCCTGATCGCCGAGGGCTACGACGAGGAGTATGGCGCCCGCCCGCTACGCCGCGCCATCCAGAACCACATCGACGACGCTCTGGCGGACGCCATCCTGAGTGGCACTCTGGTGGCCGGGCAGCGAGCCACCCTCACCATGCAGGATGGCGTGGTGCAGGTGGCGCCGGCCCAGCCGGTGCCGCAGGCGGCGTAATCGCGGCATGAAGGGGTAGCTGTACGAACATGAACGAAGGGGGAGAGCACAGCTCTCCCCCTTCGTTCATAGCTCTGATGTTGATTCGCCGCGATTGGATGTGCCTCCAGCTATATCGTGCTGTGTTTCCTCGCTGCGATTGGACGTATCTCAAGCTACGCCTGCTTGACCTCGATCATGCCATTCTGAACTCGAACGTCGTACGCCGGCTCGGGCATGGTGGCGGGACCGGTCATCACGCTGCCATCGCGCAGGTCATACTGAGAACCGTGGCACGAACAGATGATGCTGTGGCCGTCAATCCGGCCGCTGGACAGCGAGCAGCCGGCGTGGACACAGGTATCACCCAGCGCGTAGATCTGGTTGTCCTGTTTGACCAGCAGCACCGGCACATCGTTGGCCTGCCCCTTGGTGGGGGTGTTCGGCTGCAACTCTGCCTCGGCCATCACCGCGGTGTAGTCGCTGGGTCCCTGCTCAAAGGCGGTGTGGTTGATCCCATAGCCCAGGTCGTAGACCTCATCACCACCCAGATATGCTCCGGCCGAAGCCAGCACCAGTCCTGCGTTGGCCAGCTTGGTTCCGGTACTGCGCGACCCGGTGAGGCGTGCCACCAGGGATGCCACATAGATGACGACCACGGTCCCCATGGTCATGCCGTGCAGCAGTCCCAGCTTGCGATCCTTCCCGTAGGTGTCGCTCCAGTCCGTCCAGCCGGTGGTAGCGGCGCCGACCGCGCTGGCCAGACCGGTTATCAGCGTGACATCGGCCGCCCGCTGCAGCGCGGTATCGTTATTGGCGGAGCCCAGCGCATCCAGGATGGAGGTACAGACCCAGGCCCCGATTGGCACATCGGTGATGGCCGGATGAAGGGGATGGCCCAGCCAGGTGCCGTTCAGCGCGTTCTTGATCGGTTTCCCGGCCTTTCCGGCAAAGAGGCCGTTGATCTTGGGCTGCAACGTCCCGCCCAGCGCATCCAGCCACTGTTGTCCCTCTATAAAACGGTCAAGCGGTCGAAACATGGTTTATCTCCACACTGCCAAACTACGCCCGGGACGCTGATTGCGTCCTTCGACCTCCCATTATGTGGTACGCTACGCACCAGGGCCCGCGGCACACGTTACAATTCGACCCGGTGAGCCGTTGTAGCTGAGGTAGCCGGCCAGGTGTGGGCTCAATCTTGCATGTCCCGAGAGTAGGAGCGGATCTCTTCCGCCGAGAGGTTTTTATGTACGTTCTCAAAGTGAAAGGCGCGCGCAACAGTACGCTCGCCTACCATTACATCGATTCGGAGGCCGATCTGCGCGAGTTGATGGCCATCTACGAGTCGCTTGGCTACAGCCGCGAGGTGCTGCTGGTCGAGGAGCGATCGGCCGACCGGGCGGCTTAGAGCGGTCTGACTAAGGCAAGAACACTGCCCCAGGCGTGGCGCCCTCCAGCGAGTACGCCCGGGGCAGTGTCGAGCCACTATAAAAGGCTGAGAGCCGCGTGCCTAGCCCGTGGAGGCAAGTGTCACCACGGCGCCTCCAGGCAACACCCCATGCAGCAGATAGGGACCGTGCCCGTGCCACCGACTGGCGTATGCGTAGCGACTACGCTGGGCATGACTCTGGATCAGCCGGCTGTTCAGGCGATGTGTCCCGGCGGTGAGAAAGAAGCCGCGAATGCTCGCTCCCGAGGCCACACGCCAGTGGAAGAGCGTAATGCCGCCGGCATGAACCGCATGGAACCTGGAGAGGATAGCCGCCGTCGGTGCGCTGGTGAGGATCGCCAGGCTGTGATCGGCACTCGAACCGGTCCCGAGGGCCAGGGCGATCTTCCCAGCCGGCAGGTTAACCATGGCCGGAGTGGGATTCGGGCTGGTGTTCGACATCCCATTCCCTAGCTGGCCAGCGCTGTTAGAGCCCCAAGCGTAGATCCTCCCATTCGACCCAATCGCCAGACTGTGGGCGTAGCCGGCGGCAACCGCCGTGGCCGTCACTCCGCTCGCCAGCGTGATCGCCACCGGAGTCGAGCTACTGGTCGTCGTTCCATTCCCCAGCTGGCCGTCAGAGTTGAAGCCCCAGGCGTAGACCTTCCCATTCGACCCAATCGCCAGACTGTACGCCCCACCCCCCGCAACCGCAGTGGCCGTCACGCCACTGGCGAGCGTGATCGCTGCCGGGGAGTCACTTTCGTTCGTCGTCCCGTTCCCTAGCTGGCCGGAGCTGTTCGAGCCCCAGGTGTAGACCGTCCCGTTCGACCCAATAGCCAGACTGTGGTACGAGCCAGCGGCAATCGCGGTGGCGGTCACTCCGCTCGCGAGCGTGATTGCCAGCGGGGTGGAACTATCGAACGTCGTCCCATCCCCCAGCTGGCCGAAGCCGTTGTAGCCCCAACTGTAGACGTTGCCGTCCGAGCCGATCGCCAAACTGTGGACCTTGCCTGCGGCAACCGCCGTGACCGTCACTCCTGATGGCAGCGCGACTGGCTCCGGGGTCGGGTTATTGGTCGTGTTCATCGTCCCATTCCCCAACTGGCCGCCGTCGTTATTGCCCCAGGCATACGCCGCGCCACTCGGCGTGGCAGCCACTGCTGGAGTCCCTCTCCCGACCGTTGCAAACAGACTGCCAAGAAGCAGTCCTACAGTGCAGATCGTGATAATCAACTGGCGTGTAAGTACGTGCATACCTATGTCTCCCGAGCCTCGACCCTCGACACCATCGAGCGGCACGACTCCATTGATGGAAGCGATCCAGCGCGGTATGGATTCACCGTTAGCTCGGCCTGGGACAGGTGACCGATGTACATCCCAGGCGTCATAGCTCCCGCGGTTCGCGTCGTTCGTCAGATCGTGAATGCGGTCGTCGGTTCATAGCGACGCCGCGTCGCTGTTTGTGGCAGGTCAGTGTGTATGTCACCCCCCAAGTGGTCAGTGGAAATGTCATGCTTGTGAGAGCCGGCCGTAGCCGGGCGGGTCATGGTCATCACTGTCTTCTAGACCGACATCGTCACCTGACCGCCCCCGGCCAGCAGGACGTGGAGGGTGAAGGGGGCATGGCCCCGCCGGCCGGTGCTGAAGCGGTAGGCGGCTGCGCGATGAGCCGGGATAGTGTGGGCGGTAAGGCGATGCTGACCGGCGAACAGATCGAAGCCGAGCACCCCGGACTGGAGCGCCATGTGCCAGCGGAAGAGCAGGATACGACCGTGACGACTGACCGTGAAGCGGGAGACGCGGGCCGCGGTGACCCCAGAGGCGGGAGAGAGCTTGGCCACGATGGCGGTGTCAGAGTTTGTCGCCTTGTTCGTGGTCTGGAGGGTGGTGCCGCTGTTGCTGGCGCAGGCATCGGTCTGACTGGCTTGCTTGGTCGGGCAGGTGGGGAAGTCGGTGGAGGAGGAGTATCCCGCGACATACGCATCGCCTGAGGTATCCACCGCGATGGCATACGCGTTATCGCTCGAGGTGCCACCCAGGTAGGTGCTGTAGAGCAGCGCACTCCCCGCCGGGTTCAGTTCCCCCGCGAAAGCAGTGCCCGTCGTTCCCGTCTTGTTCGTGGGTTGGAGGGTGTTGCCGCTGTTGCTGACGCAGGCATCGGTCTGACTGGCTTGCTTGGTCGGACAGGTGGGGAAGTCGGTGGACTCAGTGTTTCCCGCGACATAGGCATCTCCCGAGCCGTCCACTGCGATGGCGAACGCGTTATCGCCACCGCTGGTGCTGCCGCTGCCTCCGAGGTAGGTGCTGTAGAGCAACGCACTCCCGGTTGGGTTCAGCTCGGCCACGAACCCGTTTCGGCCTCCCTTCAACGTGGTCTGGAGGGTGGTGGTAGTGCCGGCGTCGCAGGCATCGGTCTGTCCTGCCTGCTTGGTCGGACAGGTGGGGAAGTCGGAGGAGTAGGTATATCCCGCGACATAGGCGTCGCCCGAGTTGTCTACCGCGATACCGTATGCATTATCGCCGCCGCTGCTGCTGTTGCCTCCCAGGTAGGTGCTGTAGGTCAGCACCGGGTCGATCACCACCGGGACGCGATGGTCATACCGGCCCAATCGGAACCCGAGCTGGTTGTGTCCACTGAGGTGGTATCCCCCCGCCACTGCTCGACGGATGCCCCCAACCAGCTGATAGATAGACGGTGCAGCCAGACGCACATTCCCGCCCAGCAGCAGGTTCCCTGCTCGATCCAGGTGCAGGCTGTTCGCTCCCTCGATCCGCAGCGCATCCGCGGGGAGACCAGCACCCGGCTGCAGCACCAGGTCGTACTCCAGCTGCCCGGCATGGCTGTAGTACACGGCGTTCACACCCGGGTAGAGCTGCTGCTCGCTGACGCGGGCGTAGGTGGGGATGTTGGTGTGCCAGCGACTGGGGGTGTTCCCCAGGAAGTAGTTCACCCGGCCCGGCAGGGGGCTCGAGGACTGGAAGCGCGGCGTACCGCCGGTGTGCTGGAACTGCAACGTCACCACCGAGCGCTGGGCCGAACCCTGTAGGGCGATGATGGCGCTGCGATCAGTCAGGTAGAGGGAATAGCCGGCGCCGTGTGCCAGGTACCGAACCTGACGGTTGCTCACCTGCCCCCGGTTAGGCTCGAAGCTCAGCGGCAGCCGGCCATAGTCGGCACGGGCGCCAGCCAGGGTGGGGCGAACGGACGGCGGTGCGGCCAGCGCCACCCCGTTGCCGAGCGCCAGTGTCTGTCCGCCTGGACGGAGTGCGGTGGCGCGAGCGGTCAGGGTGGCGAGGAGCAGCGCGAGCAGGGCAAGGACGCTCGCCGGGCGGGTCATGGTCATTACAGTCTCCTGAGGGGATAGAGGACACGACATCGATTCGGGACCAAGTAGGGGATAACTCGGGCATTGTCAAGTCAGTACACTCCGGCGTGGTAGCCTCCTCGCCGCCGGTCTTCGATCTGCGGTGGGATCAGCGTACACCGACTGCCGTTACAAAAGCGTTACAACCTGGGGTATACTGGCAACGAAAAGCTGTCTAGTTACCACTGGATATCGTGTGCCGATCATGGCTTCGCTCCACGTCTCGCTGCTCGGACAGTTCCGCGTGCTCCACGGCGAGGAGCCGGTCTCATCGCTTGGTGGCCGGCGGCTGCAGGCCCTGCTGGCCTATCTGATCCTGCGTCCCGACGTGCCCCAGTCGCGTGCCCGCCTGGCCTTTCACTTCTGGCCGGACGGTCCCGAGGCACAGTCGCTGGGCAACCTGCGGAAAGTGCTGTACGATCTCCGCCTGGCGTTGCCCGAACCGGATCGCTGGCTTGCCGCCGATAGCAATCAGGTGACCTGGCGTGGCAATAGCCTTTATACGCTCGATGTCATCGAGTTTCAAGCGGTGCTGGCGGGCGCGCGAACGCCGGAGAGCGTGGCTCGGGGCGTCTGCCTCTATCGCGGGGAGCTACTGCCGGGGTGTTGGGACGACTGGCTCTTGACCGAGCGGGAACGGCTCCATCAGGACTTTCTGGCGCTCCTGGACGATGGCATCCGTCTGGCGGAGCAGCGTCGCGACTACCGGACCGCAACGGAGTATGCCCGCATCCGGCTGCGGCACGAACCTGCCCACGAGCAGACCTATGTGACCCTGATGCGACTGCAGGCGATCAGCGGGGACCGCACGGCCGCTCTTCAGACCTTCCAGCTCTGTACCGCCGCTCTCGAGCGCGACCTCGGCATTGAGCCGTCGCCGGACACGCGGCTGGCGTACGAGCGTCTGCTGCGGGAAGCATCGCCGCCGGCCGTTCCCGATCGGGTGCTGGCGCTGGTGGGGCGCGACCCCGAGTGGGAGCAGCTGCTGCGCGTCTGGCGCGCAGCCACGGCAGGCGGACCACACGCCGCCTTGCTGCGCGGCGAGCCGGGAATCGGCAAGACGCGCCTGATCAAGGAGCTGCTGACCTGGGCGTCGCGGCAGGGCATTCCCACCGTGGCCACCCGATGTTATCCGGCGGAAGGCACGCTGGCCTACGCCCCGCTGGTGGACCTCTTGCAGGGCCGGCCGCTGCCGCCGCTTGATCCCATCTGGCTCACCGAGATCAGCCGCCTGCTCCCCGCTGTGCGGCAAGACCATCCCGAGCTGCCGGCGCCAATCTCGAGAACCGGGGATGCCCAACGGACGCATCTGTTCGAAGCTCTGGCCCGTGCTCTGGCCGGCCGCACTCCACTGCTGCTGGTGGTCGACGATCTCCAGTGGTGCGATCCGGACAGTTTGCAGTGGCTGCACTTCCTGCTGCGACGGGATCGAGCGGCGACGATCCTGCTGGTGTGTGGTCTTCGGCCCGAGGGACTGGGCGCCGACAGCGACCTGGCTGGAGTATGGCCCGATCTACGCCGCGATGGCCGGCTGACCGATATTGCGGTTGGTCCGCTCGACGCCACCGCCACCATGCGCCTGGCCGAACTGGCCACCGGTCAGACGCTGGATCCCGACCGATCCCGCGCCCTGTTCGCGGAGACCGAGGGCAATCCGTTCTTTCTATTAGAGACCCTGAACGCCGGCAACTACACCGGGGACCGCGACCAGCGACCGCCGGTGGCGCCTGGCGTGCGCTCGTTGATCCAGGCGCGGTTGGGACTGCTCTCGCCGCCGGCCCGCACGGTGGTCGAGATTGGCGCGGTGGTGGGACGCGTGGTCGAGTTCGATCTTCTGGCCCACGCCAGCCGCATGGACGAGATGGAGCTGGCCACGGCCATGGATGAGCTGTCCGAGGGAGGCATCCTGCGCAGCCAGAGCCCACAGAGCTATCACTTCAGCCACGACAAACTGCATGAGATCGCCTACGACAGTCTGGGTGTGGCCCGTCTCCGGCTGTTGCATCGCCGGGTGGCGACGGCCCTGCTCGCACTTCACGCTTCCACTGTCGATACGGTGAGCGACCAGATCGCCATACACTTGGAACGAGGCGGTCGGCCGGAGCAAGCGGCGCCGCACTATCTGCGGGCAGCGCGTGCCGCCACCCGAATCTATGCCCACGACGCGGCGGTACTGGACACGGCCGGGCGATGGGATGAGGCGGAGACCGTGCTGCTGGAGGCACGCGACCTGGCGGAGCGGCTGGACCAGCTTGCTCTGGCGATCCACGCGGAAGCGGGGCTGGGACGGTTACTGCGCTTGCGTGGCCGCCTGGCGGAGGCGCTGCCCAAGCTGTAGCGTGCCTACCACGGCTACCAGGGGTTGGGGGACCAGATAGGGTTGAGCGCGGTTGCTGGTGAATTGGGGAACGCCTATGTACGGCTCGGTCAGGCCGCCCAGGCCCTGCCGTATTACGAAGAACAGGTGCGCCTCGCCAGGCGAGGGGGCAGCGCTATAGCGATAAGTAAGGCGCTGGGCGAGCTCGCCTTGGGGCATCGTCAGCTCGGCGAGCACGATACAGCCGTCGGGTTCGCGCTGGAGAGCCTCGAACTCGCCAACCAGCTCGGCGACCCGTGGGCGCTGGGACTGGCCTACTGGCGGCTGGGTGGGTGCTACCACGAGCGAGGCGAACCTGAAGCCGCCATCGAACGTCTGCATAAGTCACTTCGACTGGCACGCGAAGTGGGCGACCGTGCCGGCGAACTCAGCCTGATGTGCGATTGCGCGGGCGTCCACCTCGCCTCTCGTCAGTTCACGCAGGCCATTGAGTATCTTTTTCCCGCACTCGATCTGGCCATCGATCTTGGCGCTCTGCCGGCGCAGGGCTACCTGCTGAACCACCTGGCGGATGCCTGGCGAATCCAGGGAGGGTACAAGGAAGCCGCGCAGTGCTACCGGCGAGCCTTGCAGGTCGGCACGGAGGCCGGCTTCTGGACCGTGGTTGCATACGCCCTGTCCTACCTGGGCTGCACGCTCGCACTCCAGGGGCGGCCCGATGAAGCGGAGGACTGGCAGGTACGGGCACGGGCCATGTTCATGAACTTACAGGACACGATGCGCCTTGCCGCCTGTCTCCACTTTCACGCCGATCTGTGCCTCGAGCAGCGACGGTTGGATGAGGCTCGGTCGCTGAACGAGTGGGCTCTGCGGTGCATGGAGGAGTGCGGGGTCAATCTCATGCTGCTCGATAACCAGGTGCAGACGCTCATGCTTCGCCAGGCAAGCCACGAGATCAACCCGTGCCAGGCGGTTCTAGAACTCGAAGCCCTGCTTGATCTATGGCCGGAGCCACGACATCAGGCGCTGCTGCACTATACCGCCTGGAGTCTCGATCACAGCCAGGAAGACCATCGACGGCTCGCCGCAACGCTTTACCAAGGCTTCAACGAGCGCGTTCCTAACGCCGAAGACCGAGAGCGCTACCTTCTGCTGACCGGTGAACACTTGCCGTGCCCCCTGACCTTGCCCGATCTGCCCGCGATCGTCGCTGAGCATGACGTTGATCTGGGCGCCGTTGCCGCGCGCATCGACGAGCACCTTGCTACGGCACAGCTGGTGAGCGACAGCAAAGTCGCGGTTACGGCGTAAATGGACTCATAGCATCGCGGACAGGCGGAGCGCCATGATGTGTGCCACTCTTTAGCACACATGTCTTGTAGGGGCCGTGGCCTGTCCAGCCCTGCGGCGCTGGGCTCCTGCCCGGCCCGCCTTGTTTGCTCGCGGGGATGCCGTTACCTACGGGGAACGCCGTTGGGCGGGCCGGGCGGAGCCACGGCCCCTGCCGGCGCGCCGGAGTCGGAGGAGCAACTCAAAGGAATGTCCATGACGGGCGGAAATTCCTTGCACGCTACCCTGGGATATTACACGACGTAAGCGCGAGCGGTGAACCATTGGATCGGGCGGCCTAGCTAGCTCTGTATCGCGACGCGAAAGTACCCGGTGGGCGTGCTGTAACAGACCGGGCTCCAGACGTCGAAGTGATACCAGGACGGGAAGGCGCCGACATGGTCCTCGACCACGCCTGTGATGCCGAGCACCGGCAGGTAGACGTGCGTCCCGAATGGGTAATAGTTATTGGCTAGCATGCCGTAGAAGACGGGTACCCCACTGGACGAGACTCCGCCCGCGGAGCCTGGACAGTAGGAACTCAGGTACGCCAGCACCCACTGCTGCTTCGGCTGCCGCACTTGCGGTACCTGCGCATGCTTCACCACGCGGCGCTTCGCCGCCGGATGTTTTGCCACTGTAGGATGCCGTCGATGTACCTTCGGCCGCGGCTTTGGCGTTGCCGTGATCACCACCGTTGGCCGTGGCAGCGCAACGGTCGGTACCTTCACCGGATTTACGCTGGGAACCGACACGGTGGGGACCGCCACGGGCGATGCCGGGGCTGGGACCACACCGGGCGTAAGCCCCTGGTCGGATGACGGGGCCGGCTGGTGCAGCCGCTGGGTATAGCTCTTTGCCTGGGCGACCTGAGTACTCGCTGCCACCATGAGCAACAAGTACCCCACCCTACTCAAACGCCTCCTGCACTGCTCTTCCTTTCATCTACCATCGCTCGAACTCGTGGCTTTCGCGCGGTTTCCGAGATCTATCAGCCACGATATCCGTCTGTTTTTTACCGCTGAGGTGGCACAGGTTGTACTGTATCGGAGATGCCGCGGGCATGTCAACCTGACGTCTAACGGCCCGATGAATATTGTGGTACTGTCGAAGTGGTGAATCCAACGCCGATACGCCCCTAGAAATGGATTACGTGTGGGAGCGCCATCCACCCGGGCGCTGCTGACCCAGTGGAACTGGGCGCCCAGCATCCTGCTGGGAATCATACTGCTGATCGTCGCATATCTGTATGCGGTAGGTCCGCTGCGGCGTCGACACAGCCTGGGGTCGCCGGTCGGGCGCAAACAGATGGCGTACTTTGTGCTGTCGCTGGCAACGCTGGTCGTTGCCCTGCTTTCGCCGCTCGATGAGATAGGCGACAGCTATCTGTTCAGCGTGCATATGGTGCAGCACCTGCTGCTGGCGACCGTATGGCCGCCCCTGCTCATCCTGGCTCTGCCTCCCTGGCTGGTGCGTCCTGTTTTCCAGCGCCGGCTCACGGGCGAGATCGCCCGTTTCTTCACCTATCCATTCGTCGCCTTCGTGCTGTTCAACGTTGATATTTATGCTTGGCACGTGCCATACCTGTATGATTTGACCCTTTCCAGCGAGGGCATCCATGTCCTAGAGCATGTCAGTTTCATGCTCTTCGGCCTGCTCAACTGGTGGCCTGTGCTCAGTCCCCTGCGCGAACAACGACTCGCCTATCCGCTTCAGGTCCTCTACTTATTCGTGAACGGGATGTTTATGATGGTGCTGGGTATCCTCTTCACGTTTTCCCCTACGGTGTTCTACGCTCCCTACGAAGCGGCTCCTCGGTTGTGGGGTCTTTCCGCGGGAACCGATCAGCAGTTGGGCGGCCTTATCATGTGGTACCCCGGCAATATCCCCTACCTCATGCTCCTGGTGGCAGCGTTTTATCGATGGTTCGATGGCGCCGATCCGGGTCGTGCCGAGAGGCAATCTCTGCAAGCGCAATCGCCTACAATTGAGTCGCCCCTGCCATGATGCGAGTGAGGAAGCAAACGTCGCATCCGGCATCGATCTGAGGAATGGAGGACAGGAGCAGTATGCTGCGATCGTCATGGAGCGCTCGTAGATCTCAAGGCGACGGCCGCCCAATAGTTTCGAGTGCGGCTTCGCATAAATTATGGTTCGTACCGGGACCGGTCGCGCTTTGCGGCGGTTGCCTGGGCGCGGCACTGGCGGTCTTGGGGCCGTCCGTCGCGCTGGCCGACCCTCCGCGTCCGTACTGGCATCCCGGTCCACCCTGGGCCCCACTGGCGCCCGCCACGCCGGAGATGCATGAGATCTCTAATCTCTTCTGGGGCATGCTCGCTATCTCCGCCGTGGTGTTTCTGTTCGTCACCATCTTCCTGATCCTGTCCGTGGTCAGGTACACCGCTAAGCCGGGCCAGGTGGGCGAACCCAAGCAAGTGTTTGGCAATCGTGCCGTCGAGATCACCTGGACGCTCATTCCGACCTTTATCTTGCTGGTGGCCTTTATCTTCACGGTCAACGCTATCCGGGATATTAACTCTCCAAAGCAAGGAAAAATTCTCGATATTTATGCCATTGGACACCAATGGTGGTGGCAGTTCGATTACCATAGCCTGCGCGTGACGACCGCGGATGAGCTGCATGTTCCCGTCGGTGTGCCGATTCACTTCCATGTGACTTCGAACGATGTCATTCACAGCTTCTGGTCGCCACAGCTCGAGCGCCAGATCGACGCCAACCCCGGTATCGACAACGCGGTCTATGTCGAGTACAACAGGCCGGGCGTCTTCAGCGGGACCTGTTACGAGTACTGTGGCACCGAGCACGCGTTTATGAAGTACCGCGTGGTGGTGCAGAGTGCTGCTCAGTTCAAGGCCTGGGTGGCGCATGAGCATCGCCCCCCACTGGCCGGGTCGTATCAGTCTCAAAGCGGCGCCAAGGCCAGCGCCGTGAACACCGCGCTGATTGCCGCCGGCGAGAAGGTCTTCAGCAAGAACACCTGTGTGGATTGTCATACTATATCCGGGGTGTCAGGAGGCGTGGTAGGTCCAAACCTGACGCACCTCGGTAGCCGCTGGACCGTCGGGGCCGGCGCTGCTCCCATGTCTGAACAGGTCCTTGAGAAGTGGATTTATGACCCCGCCACGTACAAGCCGGGTATTATCATGCCGGCATATACCTTCCTCAGCAAGCATGATCTCCATGCTCTGGCCACATATCTGATTAACCTGAAGTAACAAGCGAGGCAAGGATGGCAACTACCACCCTGGAAGAAATAGGAGTTCGTCCGCTCCCCACTCCGACCGTCACACCCTACGACGGGCCACTGTCCTGGCTCAAGACCACCGACCATAAACGGATTGGCATCCTGTACCTGGTGACCTCGCTGTTCTTCTTCCTGGTCGGCGGCGTCGAGGCCCTGGTGATGCGGTGGCAGCTGTCCGCGCCGCAGCAGCACATCGTGTCGCCCCAGGTGTACAACCAGCTCTTTACCATGCACGGCGTCACCATGATCTTTCTGGTGGTGATGCCGGTGCTGGTCGGCTATGCCAACTACTTTCTGCCGCTGATGATCGGCGCCCGAGACATCGCGTTCCCGCGCTTAAACGCCATGAGCTACTGGCTGTTCCTGTTTGGCGGCATTTTGCTCTACTTCAGCGTGGTCGAAGGCACCATGCCGGCCGTTGGCTGGTTCTCGTACGCCAACTACTGGGAGCGCCCCTACACGCTTGACGCGGGTCCGGTCTTCTGGGCGGTGAGCGTGGCCATTCTGGGCGCCGGGTCGATTGCCACTGCCTTGAACTTGATCGTGACGGTGGTCTCCCTGCGCTGCCCCGGCATGTCGCTCAACAAGATGCCGCTCTTTGTCTGGATGGTGCTGGTCAATGCCTTCCTGCTGATCTGGGCCATGCCGTTCCTCACCGCGGATTCGATCCTCCTCCTGTTTGATCGCTTTGTGGGCACCCACTTTTTCCAGCCGCTGCAGGGTGGAAACGTGGTTCTCTGGGAGCACATCTTCTGGGGCTTTGGCCATCCGGAGGTGTACATCATGATCTTGCCGGCCTTTGGCATGGCATCGGAAATCATCCCGGTCTTCTCGCGGAAGCCCATCTTTGGCTATACCTTTGTCGCCTTTTCCGGTGTCGCCATTGGGTTCATCAGCTTTATCGTGTGGGCCCACCACATGTTCACGGTTGGTCTCACCACCAGCGAACAGGCCTTCTTTGCTGCCACCAGCATGATTATCGGCGTGCCGACCGGCGTGAAAATCCTGAACTGGCTGGCAACCATGTGGGGTGGACGCATCCAGTGGAAGACGCCGATGCTGTTCATGGCCGCGTTTATTCTGCAGTTCACCATCGGCGGCATTAGCGGCATCATGTTCTCCGTGGTTCCGCTGGACTATGCGAGTTCGGACACCTACTTCGTGGTCGCGCACTTCCACTATGTGCTGTTCGGCGGCACGGTCTTCCTGGTGCTCGGCGCCACCTACTACTGGTTCCCCAAGATGGCGGGGAGGCTGCTGTCCGAAAAACTCGGCAAGTGGAACTTCTGGCTCACGGTGGTGGGCTTCAACCTCACCTTCTTCCCACAGCACTTCCTGGTCGCCATGCCCCGGCGGGTGTACACCTACACCAACACCGACTGGGCCTTTCTCAACGGCCTGTCGTCGATCGGCGCCGTTATTATCGCGATCTCGGTGATGGTGCTGCTCTACAACATCGTGACCAGCATGAAAAAGGGTGAGATCGCGGGGCCGAACCCCTGGAATGCCTGGACGCTGGAGTGGGCCACGCCGTCTCCGCCGCCCGCCTACAACTTCGAAGAGATCCCCACGGTGCGAAGCCGCCGGCCATTGTGGGATCTGGCGCACCCCGAGGCGCCGGACTGGCGATACGAGCGGCATGAATCGGCGCAGGGAGCCGAGTACAACCCGACCGGTCGCCCATCCATCAGCACCGGCGGTGTTCGGGGTGGCGGTTCCAGCACCGACGGTGTGCGGGGTGGTAGTTCGGTCGCCGCCACGATGACCGGCGCGGCCAGGGCCATCAGTCCATCCACACCAGTCGGGAGGCGCGATGTCGCGGCAAAACCCGCCAAACCCAAGCTCGCCTTCACCCCGGCGCGGATGCTGATGCTGTTCTTCATCAGTTCGGAATCCATCTTCTTCATCTCACTGATCGTGATGTACTCGGTGTACTCGTTCAAGTTCTCGTCCAGTCAGCTGGATATCCCGCGGACCTTCCTGTTCAGCATCGCGCTCTTTGCCAGCTCGGGAACCATGGTGTACGGGGAGAAGTTCTTGAGCAAGGGAAACAAGCGGGCGTTTACGGCTTTGCTGATTACCACCATCGTGCTGGGCGCGACGTTCCTGATCGGGCAGGTGACGGAATACGCCAAACTGTACGCGGAGAACGTCACGATTCACAGCCCCGGAGAGTTCGGTACCTCCTTCTTTACGCTGACCGGATTCCATGGCTTCCACGTCCTGGTCGGGCTCATTGCCCTCACCAGCATTCTGTTGCTCTCGCGAGACTGGAAACCGGGCCACGAGACGCCGGTGAAAAGTGTCGGGTATTACTGGCACTTCGTGGACGGCGTGTGGGTCTTTATCTTTTCCATCGTTTACCTTCGGACCCTGTTCTAGGCCGAACGGGGCAGTACACCAAGGAGCAAGTAGATGCAGACAGAAGGCGGAAGCCACCCGGTAACAGCTGGGGCCGAGCGGCAGACGGAGCCGGCTCCCGTCGCGGAGCACAGCGCCGGAAGCGAACATCTGCCCCCGCCGTCGATCTGGCCGCTGGTTACGGCAGCCGGCATAGCGATGGGCGGCATGGGTTTGGTCACAGTGGGGCCGGTTTCATTTCTCGGCCTGCTTATCATGGTGATAGGAATCGTCAACTGGATTCAGGAATTACGGCATGAGCCTCAGCATCACTAGAAAATTGATGAACCGAGAGGCCTTTATGGTTCTCTTTATGGGAGGGGTCGGCGGTTTGGCCAGCCTGGCGGTCGGTATCCCGATCATCGGCTATGCGCTCGCGCCATTGATCAAGAAGGAACCCGATGTCTGGCGCGATGTGGGAGCCGTGGATGCCTTTAAAATAGGCACGACCACGCACGTCACCTTCCAGTACAACCAGGGCGAGCCGCAGCAGTGGGCGGGGACGACGCAGGATACCGCAGCCTGGCTGCGGCGCAATTCCGCCCAACAGTTTACCGTGTTTTCGGTGTATTGCACCCACCTTGGCTGCCCGGTGTATTGGTTGCCGACTCCCCGGATCTTCCTGTGCCCCTGTCATGGCAGCGTGTTCAACGGCGATGGGACGGTAGCCGGTGGGCCGGCGCCGCAGCCGCTGTACCACTATGAGTGGCGCACCCGAAATGGGCGCCTCGAGATCAAGACTCAAGCTCAACCGCTGGTAACGTAGGAGAACAGCGTGAACGCACTTATCAAGTTTGGCGAGGGGACCTACCGCTGGCTCGACGAGCGTCTCGGCCTGGCCATGGTCTTCAAGGCCACGGCGGGGCACGCTATCCCTCGTAGTGTCAACTGGTGGTACGTCTTTGGCAGCGCCGTGCTCACCGCCTTCATATTCCAGGTGGTCACCGGCATTTTTCTGGCCTTCAGCTATGTGCCGTCGCCGGATCACGCCTATGCCAGTCTCGACTACATCTCGCATCATCAGTTCCTGGGCAACATTCTGCGCGGGCTCCACTATTGGGGCGCATCCGCCATGGTGCTGCTGATCTTCATCCACATGACCGCCCACTTTCTGACCGGATCGTATAAGTTTCCGCGCGAGCTGCACTGGCTCACCGGCGCGGTGCTGCTGATCCTCACCTTTACCATGGCCTTTACCGGACAGCTGCTGCGCTGGAACCAGGACGCCTACTGGGCTATCTCGGTCGGCGCCGAGCAGGCCTCGCGCACGCCGATTATCGGCACCTGGGTCGGGCAGCTCTTGCTGGCCGGGCCGGCGATTGGAGGGCAAACCCTGACGCGTATCTATGCCATCCACATCTGGCTGGTTCCGGCCGGCATCTTTACCTTCATCGGGGTCCATCTCTATTTGGTGATTTACAAGGGCATTTCGGAGTGGCCGATCCCGGGCAAGCCGGTCGATCCAAAGACCTATTGGGCGGAGTACCAGGAGATTCTGCACACGGACAGCGAGCCGTTTTTCCCAGGTGGGATGTGGAAGGATGCGGCGTTCGTGCTGCTGGTCGGTATCATCGTGGTAGCGCTTGCCGTCTTTCTGGGCGCCGAGGCGTTGGGTCCCAAGGCCGACCCAACAACACCGGCCAACCCCAAGCCCGACTGGTATCTCATTTGGTACTTTGCGGTCCTGGCGCTGGTTCCTCCGGCCAGCACGCCGTACGTCATCATTCTGGCCCCAGCCATAGGATTCGGCGTCCTGTTCCTCTTCCCCCTGGCGAACAAAGGGGAGAGACACTACTCGCGGCGCCCCTGGGCAGTGGCGACCGTCCTGATCGCAGCCTTCTCGACCATCGTCCTCCTGTTCCTGGGGTATCAGGAGCCGTGGAAACCGAATCTGGGCGTGGACGGTAAGACGGTCCCGTCCCTGACCGCCAGCTCCTATCAACACCTGTCGCCTACGGCGCAACGGGGCGCCCGACTCATGCACGCGGAAGCGTGTCTTGCCTGCCATCTGATCGGTAACGTCGGTGGGCATCGCGGGCCAGACCTGACCTATGTGGGAAATCGGTACGACCGGGGCGAATTGATCTGGCGCATCGCGCGTGGCGGGGGTGGTATGCCGCAGTTCGGCAACGTCATTACGCCTAAAGAGATGAACGAGCTGGTCAGGTACCTGGAGACGCGCACCGAGAAGGGGACTGGGCCGGTCCAGGCAGCGCAGGGCTCCGGCGCTCCTTAATCCCTCGACTATTCCTCGATCATGAAGGTGAGTTCAGCCATCAGCAGAATCGCGCAGCCCCCTGCCGAGAGCATGCACGTGCTCGAGGCGCGTGCTCCCGGAAACCTCTCGGGTGTTTTCCGGGCATACTTGAATCTCATGAAGCCGCACGTCACCACCTTGTTGGTGGCGGTGACGGCGCTTACCATGGTGATGGCGGCGCGCGGTATGCCCTCACCGCTCTTGATGGTCGCCACCCTCCTGGGCGGTCTGCTATCCGCCGGTAGCGCCAATGCCATCAACTGCTACCTCGACCGCGACATCGATCAACTGATGGGCCGCACCATGCGACGCGCGGTCCCGGCCGGCAAAGTATCGGCGCGAAACGCTCTGGTCTTTGGGGTGGTCCTGGCGGTCGTATCCTTTACCGAGATGGTCCTGTTTGTGAACCTGCTGGCGGCGTCGCTGGCCTTGAGCGGTATCCTGTTTTACGTGTTCATATACACAGCGTTGTTGAAGCGCACCACACCCCAAAACATTGTGATCGGCGGCGCGGCGGGCGCCGTGCCGGCTCTGGTGGGCTGGGCCGCGGTGACCAATACGGTTGGGCTCCCGGCGTTCCTCCTCTTCCTGGTTATCTTCTTCTGGACCCCGCCGCACTTTTGGGCATTAGCACTGCTCATTCAGCGCGACTACGAGCGGGCGGGTATCCCGATGCTTCCCGTGGTGGTAGGGGAGGATGAGACGCGACGGCAGATTTTCCTGTACACGCTCCTCCTGATCGTGGTGACTGTCTTGCTGTTTGTCAGTGGCACTATGGGATATCTGTACCTGGTGGCGGCGCTTGGCCTGGGCGGGTATATGCTGTATCTGGCCTATCGTCTGTTGCGCGGAGACTCCAAGCACTGGGCCAATCGTCTGTTCTGGTTCTCGAATTCGTACCTGGCCCTGCTGTTTGCCGTCATGGCGGTGGATCGGGTCATTAGCTAGGTTCTAGACCGGGGCGGAGGCGCGGCATGAACTGGCGAAACCAGCGCAAGCTGACCCGTGCCTTTATCGTGGGCATTACGGTGGTGACCATTGCCCTGGCCGTAGCGATCGGCCATCGTTCCAGCAGCGCGAATCATCGGGCCACTCCTAGACCGGTGGTACCCACGCAACAAACCTGCGCCACGGTTGGACCATCGACGCCCGCGCCGTGCTGAGTGCATTGCCCCGCGCCGTCGGGCTGGACCGGCCACCCGCAGGAGAAGGCGGTTCTTGGGCAACCAGCGTCGCTAAAAGAACTCCCCCTCCCCCCGCGAGGTTCATGAGCGGACAGTTTGGTGAGGGTGCGTTCGCACCGGGTCGCCGCCCGGCCACGATCCACAGTCCATTGACACCGTCCATTGGCACCGTAGAATCGGGCTTCAGCCCGTCACGGTGGGGCCGGGACGACAGCGTTGCCACTCCGGCATATCCGTCTCCGCGAGAGCAGGAGTGGCGGGGAAGGGAGGGCATCGAGGCTGCACCACCCTGACGACGTGACCGTCGATGCGACGGAGCGGATGGTGCCGCGCGGCAGCGCCGGTCCTGGGCCGTCCCACTATGCTGCTCGTCGACTGCGCTGGCGGGATGGGGTGGTCGAGCCACCTACGGGTGCGCTTTCCTGCTCCGCTCGGTGGTGGGAGACCCGACCTGCGTGCATACGACCACGGAGCGGAGCCGGGGAGGAGTGTGTCAGGCGGACGGTGATCCTGTGCCCTGTTCGGGGATCGCCGTCCAGCGAGATGCCGCGACACAGTACTGTGGTGGGACGGGCCGGCGCCGGCGCTGGCGCGCGGCGCCTCCAGCGGACGATCTGAAGATCGATTCTACGCATCGGGGCGGGATGCATCCTGGGGGGAACTGTGCCGTGTGAAACTGGCCGCTCATGAACCCGGCCAGGGGGAGGGGGGCGTCGAGGTGCAGGCCGGTTCCGCCCGCGCGACGTTGATTTCTGAGACAACCAAGTCTACTGGCTCTTGCATTTTTACATGTAGGTGCATATAATGTCGTAGAGGTGCTGCATGGCGGACTATACCGGCCCACTTCCCCCCGGCGGCGAGCGGCGGGAGTTTCTTGAGCAGCAGCCGACCTACTGGCTCAAGCGCTGCTATCAATCGTTGCGCCGGACGGTTGAGCAGGAATTGCGTCAGTATGGCTTGACGCTCTCGCAGCGAGATGTGTTGCTCACGCTGTACGAGGACGGCCCCCTGGATCAGAGAGCCCTCTGTGACCGCATGGGGCTAGAACAGAGTTCGGTCTCGCGCCTGGTGGATGGTCTGTCGCGCCGCCATTTGGTCGAGTTGTGCCCCGCTGAGTTCGACCGCCGGGTGCGCATCGCTGCCATTAGCTCACTGGGGGAGCAACTGCTGCTGCAAACTCCCGGCTCATCCAGCCTGGGAGGCTCGGTCATGACGGCGGGCCTTTCCTCTGAAGAACGGGCTCAGTTGGTGTGCCTCTTACGGCGGTGCACCGCGAATTTAACCACCCCACAGCCGCAAGGCGAGTAACCCCGGCGTCGCCGCGCCGGTATGCGTTAGGAGAGAGAGCATGGCCGATGCACCAAAGATCCCAGTAGAAACAGCAACGCTGACCAGCCAGGGTGGGACCGTTGCCTATTATCCTCTTGCCGCGTTGGTGCGGGACGTGAGTGTCAATCTAGACCGCATGCCAATGACGGTCAAGATTCTGCTGGAAAACGTGCTGCGGCTCAGCGCCCAGGGGGCAGCCAAGCCGGAGGATGTCCTCAAACTGGCTCAATGGACGCCTGGCTCGCAGGTTCGTGGTGAATTCCCCTTTTTACCCGCCCGCGTGCTCCTGCAGGACTTTACGGGCGTTCCAGCGGTGGTGGACCTGGCCGCCATGCGAGCCGCTATCGACCGGCTGGGTGGTGATCCGCGGAAGATTAATCCCCTCTCTCCGGCCGACCTGGTTATCGACCACTCGGTCCAGGTCGACATGTTTGGCACCACGCTGGCCTTTGGGCGCAATGTGGAGCTGGAATACGAACGAAACCGCGAACGATACATGCTACTGCGTTGGGCCCAGCAAGCGTTTGACCAGTTCAGTGTGGTGCCGCCGGGCACCGGAATTTGCCATCAAGTGAACCTGGAGTACCTGGCCAAGGTCGTATTTACGCGCCAGATAAACGGCTCCATGGTGGCGATGCCGGACACCCTGGTGGGTACCGATTCGCACACGACGATGGTGAATGGCCTGGGCGTGTTGGGCTGGGGCGTGGGCGGCATCGAAGCCGAAGCGGCGCTGCTGGGACAGCACATGTTCCTGTTGATGCCTACCGTGATCGGCGTCCATTTTTATGGACGTCTGCGGGAGGGAACTACTGCCACCGACCTGGTTTTGACGGTGACCCAGATGCTGCGTAAACACGGGGTCGTGGGCAAGTTTGTCGAATACTGCGGCGCCGGCCTCAGCCAATTAAGCGTGGCGGATCGGGCCACCCTGGCCAACATGTCGCCCGAGTATGGAGCAACGGCCGGCCTCTTCCCGGTGGACGCCGAAACGCTGACCTACCTGCGCATGACCAACCGCGACGCCGCGCACCTCGATCTGGTGGAGCGCTACACCAAAGAGCAGAGCCTCTTCCGAACCGATGACACGCCGGTCCCTGATTTCTCGGAGTTGCTGGAACTCGATCTCGACACCATCGAGCCCAGCCTGGCCGGACCGCGACGCCCGCAGGATCGCGTCTCTCTGCCCGGACTCGGCGAAAACTTTCGGTCGGCGTACCCTCAAGTATTTGGCGATGGCGCCGCGAACGGCAGTGGCGACAGCTCCGGCGGCACTGCCGTCGCGATCGTCCCGCCACGGACGGCGGTGGAGATCGAGGTGGGCAATCAGCGGATCGAGGTAGACCACGGCTCGGTGGTCATTGCTGCCATCACGAGCTGCACCAATACCTCCAATCCATCGGTGATGGTGGGGGCCGGCCTGCTGGCCAAAAAAGCCGTGGAGCGGGGCTTGAGCATCGCGCCCTCGGTAAAGACCAGCATGGCGCCGGGTTCCCGCGTCGTCACCGATTATCTCGAGAAGGCAGGGCTTCTGCCGTATCTCGAGGCGCTTCGCTTCCATGTGGTGGGCTATGGTTGCACGACGTGTATCGGCAATAGTGGACCGTTGGCCGAACCGGTTTCGGAAGCGGTGCAGAAGAATGACCTGGTGGTGGTTTCCGTGCTGAGCGGCAATCGCAATTTTGAGGGACGCATCCATCCCGAGGTACGCGCCAGCTATCTGGCCTCACCTCCGCTGGTCGTGGCCTATGCGCTGGCCGGCACAGTCGATATCAACCTCAACAGCGATCCGCTCGGCACGGACCCCGATGGACAGCCCGTCTACCTCTTCGAGATCTGGCCGACGCCGGAGGAGATCAAGGAAGCGGTGACCAGCGCGGTCAAACCCGAACTGTTCGCACATCAATATGCTCAGGTCTTCAGCGGAGATGATGCCTGGCGATTGTTGCCGGTGCCGGAGGGCAATCTGTATCAGTGGGATCCGAACTCAACGTACGTTCGCGAGCCTCCATTCTTCCAGGACCTGGCCCCCGAACCGATTCCCCCGACGGACATCAGCGGCGCCCGCGTGCTGGTCAAAGTAGGCGACTCGGTCACCACTGACCACATCTCACCGGCCGGATCGATTCCCCGGGACAGCCCGGCAGCGCGCTACCTGAACGAGCACGGCGTGGAGCGGCGCGATTTCAATAGCTACGGCGCCCGCCGGGGCAATCACGAAGTGATGATGCGCGGTACGTTTGGCAATATTCGCCTCCGGAACGAGTTGACGCCGAGCCGGGAGGGCGATTGGACGACGCACTTTCCGGACGGCGAGGAAATGCGTATTTTCGATGCATCGGAGCGATACCGGGCCGATGGCGTGCCTTTGTTGATACTGGCCGGAAAGGAATACGGCTCGGGCAGCTCGCGCGACTGGGCAGCCAAAGGGCCGATGCTGCTGGGCGTTAAAGCGGTCATCGCTGAAAGTTACGAGCGTATCCATCGGAGCAATCTGGTGGCCATGGGAGTCCTGCCCCTGCAATTCATCTCTGGCGAAACACGCGAGACACTGACGCTAGACGGCAGTGAGGTGTATCACATCACCGGTGTACACGGCGACCTGCGACCGGGTCAGCGCGTAACGGTACGAGTGCAACGCGGGAACGGCGAGGAGCGCGCCTTCGAGGCGATGGTACGAATCGATAGCGCGGTGGAGGTCGAGTATTACCGCCATGGCGGTGTGCTGCAGATGGTGCTGCGGCGTCTGAACCAGGCGTGAGCGAGTGGAATACGGCCCGTCGTCCACACGACGGGCCGTCACCTCCTGCCGGCCATCACTGGATGGTGGCTGCTAGTTCGGCGCCGCCGTTGACCGCCGTGTGGGCATCGACATTGCCGTCCTGATCCAGGTTTGCGAAGATCCGCACGCTGATCGAGCTTTGACCGGCAGTTGCCTGAGCGGGTACCAGATGGTATGAGATATCGCATGTCGCATGGACCCTCAGAGCGCCAAAATCCCAGGCCGGACTTGCACCGTTGAGCCATGGTAGAGCGACCGCGGTGTGTCCACACCCGGTGACTTGCTGGACAGTCCAGTTATCTCCCAGCCCGTCGATGACCAGCACCAGGCGTGGCAGCGCATCGGCTACGTTGGCCACATGAAGCTGCATGGCAACAGGAGAACCCACCGTTTCCAGTGGCGGCATGCTCCCGGTCATGGACACGCTGTACGCTTTGGGCTGCGCGCTGGTCTGCCCGGCGCCACTCTGGCCGAGGCAGCCCGACAGCCCCATGCTTCCAAGGACAATAGCTCCGAGCAGGAGTAGTGTGGCAGGCGAGCGGCGCGCCTTGGTGGCGGGCAACGTATACCCTCTTCCCCTTTGCACACGCTCTCCTCTCCGTCGTTTGTCGCCACATGGACAACTATAGTCTGGTGTTGGAGAACCCGCTGCTACGGTAATGACCGAAATGGTCGGTTAATGGTAATGGTGAGCGAGACTAGCGCCGAGTTCTGGTTGCGGTCGGTCACCACAACCTGCACCTCCACCTGAGAGGCGCCTGGTTCCCGCGGCACCGTAACGTCACATACAGCACTACCGGTCGCATCCGTCTGGGCCAGGCACGATACTAATTGATCTGAAAAGAAAAACGTGATATCGACACTGGCGCCGACTACCGGTTGTCGATCGACTGTGACGTGCACCTGTATGGTGGCGAGTGCTCCCGATGCATACGAGGGTGCGCTCGGCATGGCTGTTACCACCAGGCCGGTCGAAGTTGGGATCAGGGTAGGCGCCGGCGTCGCTGTGACTGTTGGAGGGATGGTGGGTATCGCCGTAGCCGTTGGAGTTGCGGTGGCGGGCAGTATCGTGACCGTCGGAGTACTGGCGCTGGTGGGCAAGGCTGTTGCGGTAGGAGTTACCGTAGGCGTAGCAGTGGCAGTCGGTGAGGGAACGGCCGTTGCGGTAGGCGTCGGGGTAGCACGCACCGCTCGGCTCTCCTTGCGGGCCAATGAAACCAGATGGGATGCCTGCTTGCTCAAATCATGGCGCAGAGCTCCTTCGATCGCCGCCGGGGCCGTACCACGATACTCGAGGTACACCTCGACCTCGACCTCGTTATACACAAAGAACAGAAAGATCAAGGTCTGATGCGCGTCGCTGCTCTCGAAGCGACGCGCACTCAGGTGCGCGACTCGAGAGTGGACAGTCTTGATCTTCACATCATGCACCGCTTGCCGTGCCTGTCGGTGCGTATGAAACAGATTGATGCCGTAGGCGAACACCACGCGGTGACTCGCGCGGGTACCGCCGCGTCCCGTCTTAAACCCCCACACCGCTGCCTGGATCCAGCCGGCGCCATCGATTCGATGAAGCTGCTCGAAGCTGGAGCGATGAACTGGGCCAAAGTACAGGTCGGTTTGCAGATCAGTGGCGGGCAGCGCCGTGATGCGAGCGCCCCGCGGATAATCGGAGCGGGCCAGCCCAAGGGAGAGCGCCGCGGACGAGGGCAGAGGCGCCGCGATTCCCACCAGCGATGCCGCGCCGAGCGCTAGAACAAAACGGCGAATATGCCCCTCCCCACCGTGCCTGTCATAGTACGCTGTTCCTACCGGGGCACGCTATTCTGCAGTTTGGATGTGCCGAATAGCGTGTCCAGTAAGCCAAAACGCTGCTTAGCGCACCGTGATGTGACGGTAGGCAGTGGTTCGCTTGGTGCCGAAAAGGGCGGTGATGTGGACCGAAGTGTAGCCGTGCGGACCCCGCACGACCCAGTTGTGGCGCCACATGCCCTTGCGGCCGGTCTTGCCGCGGGCCTGATAGCTGCCGCCGTGGCCGGCGTAGGCCACCTGGACCTGCAGGCACGCGCCTGGATGCGTCACGATCAGCAGATGCTCGGTACTGCCGCTGGCCAGGGTTTTGGAAGACAGATCGGTTCGAACCACCAGTCGGGCGGTCGATCCGGCGGACGGGGTACATGCGCGCGATGTCGCGCTGGGAGTGGCGATCCGTGTGCTCGTCACCGTCGGCGTGGCGGCATTCGTCGCGGTCGGACTGGGCGTGAGCGTCGCGGTGGGGAGGGGCGTCGGGGTGATGGTGGGCGTTACGGTTGGAGTTAAGGTGGCCACTACGGTCCCGGTAGCTGTGGGCGCCGGTGAAGCGGTCGCGGTTGGTGGCGCGGTGCTGGTTGCCGGAGGGGTTCCGGTGACGGTAGCGGTGCTGGTCGGTGACGCGGTGCTGGTTGGCGGAGGAGTTGAGTTGGTCGCCGTCGGCTGTACTACCGGTGTTGCGGTAGGGGGTATCGGGGTTCGCAAAACAAAGGCCGTCGGAGTCGGACCCGCGTTCGTGGGCTGACTGGTCGCTGTCGGCTGCGCTACTGCCGTTGCGGTAGGGGGTATCGGGGTTCTCAAGATAAGCGCCGTCGGAGTTGGTCCCGAGGTCGTGGGTTGCCCGGTGGCTACCGGCAATCCTGGTGTCGGCGTTCCCGGCTGGGGCGTCTTTTCCGGCGCAGCCGCGGCATTCCCGAGGGTAATTGTCCCATCCCCGATAGACCCAAGGTTTGCCACCGCCCCGTCCACCAGACTGGTTCCAAACCCTGCCGCGTGTACCGCTGCAATAGCAGACGCGACCGTCGTACCTGGATTGTCCATGTACTTGAAGAATTGGGCGCCCGCGATGAAGTTGTCGGTGGTGGTAGCCTCTCTATCCCAAGTCACCAGCACTCCCGAACCCTTGCCGGCCAGCGCGTTCCAGAAACGGGGTGCGCTCAACAGGTTGCATCCGTTCAGGAACACCAGCGAATGGGCCGGAAACTGGCCCTCATACTGGGTGATAAAGGACGACGTAATACCGTAGTACCTCTGGCTTGATCCAGAAACGCCGATGAGGATGACGGTACCATTTCGTATCAGTGGACCAACGTTGGGATCCGTACCCTCCTTCACTCCCGAGGCCACGATTCCCTCACCCCCGGTAACGACTCCGGCGTGTGTCTGCATATAGGCCACGTTGTACTGGGAGAGGGTCGTAAGCGCTTTGAGCGTAACCTGAGTATCGTACAGCTGATCGACGCTGTAGCCAGCCGATTGAAGATCGCTGACTTCGGCATCACCGGCCTGGGGGCCCAGTCCTAACTCAGTTGCAAACGGCTCCATCACCACGGCGCGGGCCGTGCCGGCGGGGGAGCGGTCCTGTGCGAGCAGTTGCAGGTGCGGATGGAGGAGGGTCAGAGGTATCCGTACTCTGCTGAGGGTACTCGGCAAAATTGCGGCGCGCGACCCGTCTCGGAAGCGAATGTCCACCGTCCGGCCATCATCCCCTCGGAGTGCCGATCGTACGGACGCCTGATGGCGTAGCCAGCCGAGTACGCGGCTCATGGACTGGTGTCCCAGACGCATGGAAGCCATCCCGAGCACGTCCCCATCCTGGGCGTCATACGACGCCGAAGCGTTCCCCCGGGGAATACCGCCCAGACCGGCAACGACGACGACAAGAAGCAAAGTCGGGCGAAGCATGCGTGACATGTATCTATTCCATCCCCAAAAAAATCAAATTGCGAACCGTATCAGTGTACTCTGCGGCCTGGCAAAACCGCCATGGCGCCATCCGCACTGATCTGCTGCACGGCCGGTCCCTCGGGAACCGGTGGGAGGTCGCGCACCAGCTGCTCATAGGCTGCCTGCTCCACGGCGACCTGGGCGGCTCCCGCCCATTCGCTGAGCCGACGCACTGTCTCGACGGAGACGTGGACGCCCATCAGGAAGAACAGGAGTTGGGGCACCCGCTCAAAGGGCAGGGCCGTTCCCAAGCGCACGATGGCCTCGACCAGATAGGGCGAGAATTGACCGGGCAACAGCTTGCAGCGCTCATCCAGGGGGGAAAGACCGGCCCCACAGGCCGGACAGACGACGTAGGTGCGATGCAACTCCACCGACGCATTCCCCTGAATCACCACCTTGCGCGATGACTCGCTGCGTGGCAGCATGGTGCTCCCACAGCCTCGACAGATTGGATGCTCGTCGGTCATCAGGCGGTCCACCAGTTCACCCACTAACTGCGCTGGCACCGCGTTGAGGTGCTGCTCCACCGCTGTTTCAATCTCCGCAAAAATGGCATCCGGATGCGTCTCCTGCCAGGCCTGTAATGCGCGCTGTGCTGCGTCCATGATGTCCTTGGTCGCGTGATCCATGGTCGGATGGACGTACGGCACACCGCAGCCGGCCTATACATCATTCCGGGTGGAACAGGACGTTTGGAGGCCAAAAGCGCTGTTTAGCGCACCGTGATGTGACGGTAGGCGGTGGTTCGCTTGCCCCCGAAGAGAGCCGTGACGTGAACCGAAGTATAGCCGCGCGGACCCCGCACAACCCAGGTGTGGCGCCACATGCCCTTGGGGCCGGTTTTGCCGCGAGCGCGATAGCTGCCGCCGTGGCTGGCGTAGGCCACCTGAACCTGCAGGCACGCGCCTGGATGCGTCACGATCAGCAGATGCTCCGTACTGCCGCTAGCCAGGGTTTTGGGAGATAAACGCGTTCGAACCACCAGTCGGGCGGTCGATCCGGCGGATGGGGTACACAGGTGAGGCGTCGCGCCGGGAGTGGCGGTCGGTGTGCTGGTCACCGTCGGCGTGGCAGTATCCGTGGTGGTCGGACTGGGCGTGAGCGTCGCGGTGGAGAGCGGCGTGGGTGTGATGGTGGGCGTTGCAGTCGGAGTGAGCGTGGGCACTACGGTCCCCGTAGCTGTCGGCGCCGGAGAAGCGGTCGCGGTTGGTGACGCGGTGCTGGTTGCCGGAGGGGTTCCGGTGACGGTAGCGGTGCTGGTCGGTGACGCGGTGCTGGTTGCCGGAGGAGTCCCGGTGACGGTAGCGGTGGGAACGGCAGTGGAGGGAACCACTGTTCCGGTTGGAGTGAGGGTCGCGGTGCTACCGGGGCTTACGGTGCCGGCCGGCGCCGCGGAAGGTTGGGCCAGGCAGACATCGGGCACCTGTTGCACACCGTCGGGCCCGGCGTGCGGGTTGTAGCTGGCAGTTTCGGTTTTTGTGTTACCGAGGGCAGCCGCGATGGAAATATTCAGGGTATCGCCCGCGACGGGATGGAGGAGGTTGCCCGAGGCGTCGGTCGCCTGGCCGACCACGATAAACCACCCGCCGGTGGGGGAGGATGTCACGGCCAGTGGCAGCGATTGCGTATTGCCGTGGGTCACGGTCACCGTCACCAATGCACCCAACGCCGGCTGCGTGCAGTCGGGTAAATAGTCCACGAGGCCGATGACCGCGTCGGACGAGAGAATGCCGTTCGACTCGGGCAAAGTGGTGACGCGGTAGCACTGACCACCGTTGTCATCGATGGTCTGGCGGTTGCCCATCTGATCGACCAGTTTGTAGTAGTAGGTGGTGGAGGCGGCGATGGTGGTCGTGCCGTTGCCGGCATCGGCTAGATGGACATAGCCGTTACTGTCGATCTCGGCGCCGGTTGAAATAGCTGACGCGCATGTGGTGCCATAGATGATACTGCCGGTCAATTGCTGATCGGTGGTCCACTCCACACCAAAGTCGTGTGCCCCAACATTGACCGCCAGGGGAGCTGAGTTGGTCGCCGCCAGCGCGCGGCCAGCCGGTGTGAGCAGCGTTACGAGGCCGAGCAGGACAGCGTAGAGGAACGCCCAACGATGCATTACCGCACCACCAATGCTTTCACCACGGTATTCCCTCAGACTAGAGCGATTTCCACGGGCGCGTCAACGGTATCCCGCGCTGAATAATGCCCACATGCGGAGCCGGTCTTCTAGGATAGTCTCCTGCGAGGGTAAATGTCCAGATTCATGGAGGGCGACGGCTAGCACGACTATCGAGACCTCACACCGGGTGGAGACCACGGGCCATAGCTCGACTGCGGACTTGCGCGACACCTCACTGCGGGCGTGCAGCCGTTTTCATTCTTCTTACACAAAGAAGAGGGCACTCCACGGTGCGCCCTCTCCGAGAGTAACAGGACTACATACGTTGGGAGCCCCTATGAGCACGTTCCGTTGTTGCAGGCAAATGGGGCACAACAGGGCGCCGTACCTGGACCGCACACCCCACCTTGTGGCACACATCCGCCGCTCGCATGGGCACCAGTAGTAGGCGCGAGCAGTGACGATATCACGGGAACCGCAACCGCCGAGGTTACCCCGACTCGCTTGAGCAATTCTCGACGTGTGAGGCCGGAGGCCGATGCGGGCGGAGTGACAGACTCTTGCAGCAGATGGTCCTCGCCCAGTTGCTCCAGCGCGTACCAGACGACCTGCTCGTCCACCGGGGAGGTCGCGTCGGTCGTTACCAGACGGGCAATCTCCGAGACGCTTCGCTCACCGTCGCAGCACTTCCAGACCTCGGCTGCCACTCGGTTCAAGCAGTGCGCTGTGTCCCGCTCGAGATCATAGACCAGCGTTTCATCGCCGAGTTCACGAACTACAAGCTGATTCTGGCGGGCCTGTGGCCCCTTCCGTCCTGGTCGATCATTCATCTCTGCCTCCACTCAATGCGAAAGTCCTGCGTATGTTGTTAGTTTACACTAGCCCGAGCGCATTTCATCATTCTATCCCAGGGCAAGCATCTCTATAATGCACGTTGCGGACAATTTCGTCAATTAATTCCCGTGCTTCTCCTCGTACGCCCTCCAAAACCGCCGCCTGCGCCACGACGCGCCCCAGTACGTCCAGAGCGCGTTTCGGCTGCCGCCGCACCGATACTGTGTGATTCAGCAATGCCAGCACCCCCTCCCCGGCTGAGAGCCGCCGTGGATGCCACCTGGCGACGGCTTCAAAGTGGGTAGCCACGATTAGCCCCACCGTCAGAGGTTTTTTGCCGGCCCGTCCCCCCAATTCCTCGACGGGCCATTCGCGTTGCTGCCATATGCCTGCCTCACGTATGGACAGCGGCTTGGCAAAGGGATGGACGCGACCCTGCACATCAAACACGGCATACTCGTCAGAATAGTAGGTGGCGCCTCGCCGGATCAATTCGGCCACGAGGGTCGTCTTTCCAGTAAAGGTCCGGCCCGGCACTACTATCGCAATGCCACCCCAGCCCACGACTCCTGCGTGCACAAACACCTGCCGGGGGGCGTGCTCGGCCACCAGCAGGCGAATCTGAGACTCGAGTAGGTTCGGGAGATGCTGGCGAGTCTCAACCGAGGTGGAAGCAACATCTTCACCGTCTCGCCATACGACTCGCCCCACATAGCCGGCGGACCGTGGCTCCACGCTAACGGTGCAATCCGGTTGACTGCCGTCGGCCAGACGCCATCCCGGGGGCAGGCGCTGCTTCATGTCGGTCAGCCAGGTCGCATCGGGGGCATGGAGACGGACGCAAACGCCATACGAGACAAAGGTGAGGGTAGCCGGTAGTTCGGTGCGATCCACCTGGCTGAAAGCAATCACCGAGCTGCCGTTAGCGGGTGCACTCACCGAATTTTCATGGTTGGGTCGCCGAGCATGACCCACGTTTGCTGCACGTCAGGATCGGACACTCCCAGACTGGCCCTCACCGCCAGATCACCCAGCGTCAAGGACGGGTGCGAAAGCAGCAGTCGATAAAACGCCGTGTTCATTTGCGCCTGTGGCTCGGGGACCGTCTCCCCCGTGGAACTCCACACGGCTACCGCCCCGCCGCTTGGGGCGTCCAGCAAATCTTCCGCCAGGCTGGTGAACGCCGGATCCGGATCGATGAAGTACCCGTTGAGACAGGTCATCATGATGAACAGGGGCAGGCGGTTGCCGTTGTGCAATGACCCGACAGCAGCGGGCGTGAGCAGGTCGTCCAACCAGATGCTCGTGCTGCCATGTCCCACGTAATTGACCAGTAGCGGGCCCCGGTTAATGCCGTTCATCACCTGTTGCTGGGCCTCGGCCACGGTCCCGTCGCTCCGGTCCACGGTGGTCACCTCGAGCGATGGTGAGATCAAGCTCGCAAGGTTGTGCGCAGCGTCCACAAAACTGAAGCTATCGGTCGGTTTCTCCGCCCCCGCCACCAGGAGCGCGCTCCGCGCCTCCGCCGATGGTGTGTAATGCACGATTTTTTGTATGACGGTGTTCGCCTGGCCCACCGTGCGCACCGGCAAGCGTCCGATTGCCATGGCGGGTACATGATTACCCGTAAAGTCGACGAACCATTCGTCGGAAGCGGTGTACAGATCGGCCGTGTCAATCAGTTTGACCGGCACGAAATCGGTAAACCCGTGCTTGGTATAGTCGCGTGGGTCATAGCTTCCCGCGCCCATGAGCAGCACGTAATGTGGCGCCTTCTTCCAACGCATGTGCGCATACATCAGGAAGTCTTTAATCGCCTGCGGGTCATGGATTCCGTAGCTGAACTCGTTATACACGCTATCGACGTCGATCACGGTTACGCTCATGCCCTGGCTCTCCCGCAACTTCGCCAACGGCTGCACGGCCGGTATAAAGTCGTGGTACGCGATGATGACGTAGTCGGCACTATTGGCGCTACTATGCAACTGCGAGGGCACACTTCGCTCGACAGTGACACCCTGCTCTCCTTCCGCGAAGGCCAGCAAGGTTCTGGGGGCCGTGCCGCGCGGCTGAACGGTTATGGCATACCCAGAGCCGTCCGGCTTGACCAGCGGGGTAAGTTGCGGCGTGGCGTGTGGCCTGGTAATGTCCAGCACGCGTATCCGAGACGTGGTAAATCCACCGACAGTTACCGCCTGGCCGGCCGGCGCCTGAAACCGTAACCGATTGGCATCAGCCCTACCCAGGTGTGGGTACGTGAGTCGCGCAAAATCGAAGACGCTCAAATCCTGGACATTGTCGGGCGGCAGCAGCTTGACGGTATTCGCACCGGGGTGGACCAGGGACGCGGGCAGCTGAAAGGTCTGATCGGCGTGGTCGCGCTGGGCAAAGTTCATGGCGCCTACCGCAACGTCATTGACCACTACCTTGATACTGTGGGGAGTCGGGCTGTCACCCTGGATGCCAATCTCAAGCGGCATGGACGTTTGCTTTGAGGTGTCGAGGTTTCGCACCTGGAGCGTGTACACCAGCGGACTCTGAAAAATTACCCGACCGAAGATGTGGCCGGCGTTACCCCCGAATGGTGTGTAAAGGTAGCGGTCTCGCTCCTTTACCTGGACGGTATACGGGAAGCTTGACAGCGGCGTGCCCGCGAGGGCGGAAGATCGAGCCTGGGTCTGAATTCTTCTGCCGGGTTGCGCGCCCGCCAGCAGGTAATAGACGTTGGTATCTGTTTCGAGGTTGTCCAGGCCAACACCGTAGAAGGCTATGGCGAACCAGGGACGGTTAAACGCAGATCCTTGCGCGATAACCAACATCGGCTGCTGTTTTCCTCCAACCCAGAGTTGGAGATTGTGGGGGTTCACTGCGGGACTTAGCCCGGCACGAACCAGATCCCCCTGCCCGATTCGATACCAGCCGTTGTGCCGCACCAGAATCTTGACCGCCGGCCGGCCTGCAATACCCCACTGGACGGCGAGGCGATGGGAAACAAGTGGGGCAGTGGCGCCGATGCCGGAAGCCCCGCTATGCCGCGGCGCCCGCTGCGCGGCAGTCACGGGCGAACCAGGCGCCACATACATGCCAGCCAGCGCCGTAAATATAATGAACAGAAAGAAGCGTCTATGCATGAGTTGGTATTCCCTGAGCGGTCGACGACCGGTCTACTATCGAAGGTCCACGTCTCTTAGTTTGACAGAAACAAAAGTTGCGGTCAATAGGGGTGGCGGGCAATAGGACAAAAGGCCTTTTGTCCTCCGTATCCACGGAGTACTCCCTATAATTCATCCCTACGAGCCATTGTGCAAATGGTTCCCGATGCCGTATAACCTTGGAAGACCGCATAGGGCTTGTGACTGAGTACATCTGCGTGGGTTATGGGGATGCGCAGACCGGCATTGCTCCGCGGGCGCCGTCAGCGCTCGCTTCGATACACACGTACCATTAGTCAGACAAGGAAGATTTGCGATGCGCGCTTTTCGGTTAGTTTTTCTCTTCAGTCTCATCCTCGCCGGGGCCATGGCGTACGCCAGGCCGGCCGCGATTCATGCTGCGGGCCCATTGCCGCTTTTGACGGCGAATCCAGCGAAATTCAGCATCACCCAGGAGGGGATCTATCGGGTCAGCGCCAGCGATCTGGCGGCGAAGTTCGACCTCACCAACGTCAATCCGGCACAGCTTGAATTGACCAATCTGGCTACGGTAGATCCGAACCAGCAGCCCACCGGCCAAGCAGTGATGGGTCAGCCAGTGCCGATCTTCGTGTCATCAACCGGGTCGACCTTCAGCGGGTCGGACTACATCGAGTTCTACGCGCACCCGGTCAATAACACGTATACGACCACCAACGCGTACGTACTCTACGCCAACGTCGCAAACAACGCTTCCCGCGTCAGCATGGGCAGCCTTGGCACGTCGCAGTCTCCCAGCAGCAGCGGCAACGGACTGTATCAGGATTTGCATCGTAAATTCAACCACTACCGGCAAGCCAATACGTGTTCTAGTTGCAGCCCGTATACCGTCAGCACCGCCTGGCCGAGTGACGGTGACTTGCGATTCGATGACGGCTTCACGTACGTCCCGAGTTCCACCCTCGGTACCTTGAATTTCGCCCTGCCCCTTCAGAATGCCGTGTCTACCACCACCAATGATTGCTCACTCACAGCGCAGGTATCCGGACAGGAGTACGGTGGCTCCGGACCATACTCGCATCAGCTTGACGTCAGCATTTCCGATACGACGTCCAGTAACCCGTCCCACTCGGTTCCAGGAGATCCTTTCGTCTGGAATCAGACGATAACCTCGTACTTCGCCGCAAATACCATTTCGTCGGCCTTTCCGTGTAGCTACCTGACCGATGGCTCAGCGAGCAAGCAGGTGACTATGACCCAGACCATGACCTCCGGAAGTACCGCCGATGCGATCTACTACTTTGCCCTGGACGTGAACTATCTCAAGCAATTGTGCGCGCAGAACAGCCAGGTTATCTGGACAACTCCCACCGGTCAGGCCACGTCTGGCAAAGATGGCTACACTGTTTCCGGGTTTAACTCAAGCGTTCCGGTCACGATCTGGGCGGTGAACGGTAGCGGCGCGACTCGCTACACAGCGCCGGCGTCCAGCGTGGGCGGCACCTGCGCGTCGACTAACGGTGTCACCTTCGCGGACCCCAGCTTCACCACAACCAAGACCTTCGCCGCGACCTCCGCCCCATTGACCGTTTCGTCCAATCCGGCGGCGATTACCATCACGCCGCTCGACACCACCGATCTCACCATGGGCGTCGGGGCAGGAACGCAGAACCTGGCGCAATACCTCATCATCTCGGCTCCTCAGTTCTTTTCCGGCGCCGAGTCGAACTGCACCACCAGCGCTGCATCCTCGCAGCCACTCTGCCAGCTCGCTGCCTACCACCATCTGACTGCAAACGGCGGGTATAGCACCCAGGTGGTCAACCTCACGACGATTTACGATCAGTTTGCCGGTGGACAGATCAATCCCGAGGCGATTCGCAAATATATCTCGTACGCGCAGGCCCACCTCGGTACGCAGTACGTGGTGCTAGCTGGGGGAGACACTCAGGATTACCACAACTACGCCGGCTGCGCTGCTCCTCCAGCAGCCTCTAGTTGCACAAGTTACAAGCAAAACCCGTACAACCAGAGCTACATTCCATACCTGTACGACACCGCTGAGTTCTTCGGCGTTACGCCAACCGATACTCAGTACGCGATCGCCGAAAACGCACCGTCTCCAGTGCCCGATGTAGCCATCGGACGCCTGCCGGCCTTCATCACCGATGCAACCAATCCCATGGGGCAGTTGCAGGGCGCGGTAAATCGATCGGTGTCGTGGGCCGCGCAGGTGAACGGCAATGGCAATCCGAGTGCGAGCTACGCCGGCACCGCTGCCTTTGCCGCCGACTACCCAAAAACTGAGGACCCGGCCAACCAGTTCTCGGATGCCAGCAATACCTTGATTGCAAAACTCCCGCCCTCCTTCACCAAGGTGCAAAAGTTCTACTTCGACGGCGTTACAACTGACGACGCGACTCTCAGGTCGAACTTCGTCGCCACGATTAGCAGCGGCCAGGAGATCGTCAACTACGTCGGCCATGGCAACGTTGGTGTGCTGGGCCACGGCGACATCATCTTCAATTACCAGGATGCGCAGTCGGTGACCAACGTCAATCGGTTGTCACTCCTGGTCGTGCTGGGATGTACCACGGCGAATATCGTGGATCCCGCGCAAGCAAACGTAGACATGGCCTTGCTGACCGGCGTGGATAGCAACAACAACCCCAAGGGCGCAGTGCTCGCCATCGGTTCCAATGGGCAGGACCTGGCGGACCCACAAACAGCGCTGGCCAACAGCTTCTATGGCCATCTGGCTAACGGTGACACGGTGGGCCTGGCAATGATGAAAGCTAAAAACGAACTGTACCAGGCCGGCAATCAATCAACTCAGGATGTCATCAACTCGTATGAGATTTTGGGCGATCCGGGTCTTATCCTGCCGAACAACAGGCCCACCGTCGCGCACGTCAGCCGCTTCCAGGCTGCCGCTTCGCACCGCGGGGTGACCCTCAGCTGGAAAGCCGTCACCGGCCAGCAGATCGCGGGCTACCGAGTTCAGCGCCACACGGCGACGAACCGCTATGCCACGATCAGCCGGCTGCTGACCGTCAACCACTACGTCGACCTGCGTGGACACAGCGGCGACCAGTACCGATTGCAGGTGATCGGCCGCCACGGTGAGGTGCTCGGCACAATTCTCACGCGAGCGCGCTAGCTTTTCCCACCCGCTCAAGTAGCACGGAAGCGCCGGGCAGATGCCCGGCGCTTCCGCTTTTTTACGTGTTGGACACCTCTTTTATCGCACCGTAAGCAGTTGCCCCGCACTTCGGCCAAACACCTCGGGGAAGAACGTCTCCGAGACGTGCGTTGGCGCGGCCTGGAAGCGGCCGGGGGTGGCGGAGGCGGCCAGGTAGCTGTAGGTGTACGTCCCCGGCGGCAGGTAACTGGCATACAACGACACCCGATCATCGCGCAGGTCGGCGTGATCCAGGAACCAGGTCAGATCGTGCATGGTCTGGTAGGACCGCCATGGCGCCTGCTTCACCAGGCCGTGCTGCGAGGTATTGAGTGAGTCGTCGATTGGCTCCAGCCCGGCGGGAAGCGGGTCTTGCAGATTGACGTACTCGAGCGTCTGGCTGGTGCTCAGGGTGAGCCGCACCTGCACCGGCGTGCCAACCGGCACGGCATGCAGCGCATGCCCCTGCAGATTGGTGTACTGGCGGGATACAGAGATCCCCTCACTACGGGAGGAAATCCCCGGCGCCCACAGAAAGTAGTGTAGCCGTGCCAGGTAATAGAGGGGACCCGGCCCCAGCGTGCCCTGTTTTTGTTGACGGACGATGTCCACGGCGGTAGCGCCGGGATGATGCAGGTGTTCCACCGGCACTCGCGTTCGGGAGACCGTGGTCTGCGAGCCAGTCAGGTATCGGCCGGCCAGCTTCTGGTGCCCATCGACCGCGACGCGATAGGAGTAATCGGCACGCCCCTCGCCCGTGGCACGGGCGTAGGCTGCGAGCGCCGCGATGGCCTGCGCGGAGTCGCGCGGACAGTCCCATCCCACGCCGTCTCGAGCCAGCATCAACCAGCGGGCGGCGGGCGCCACGAAGGCGTCGTGGGGGTTGAGTGTTAGGATGGCGCTCAGCACCTCGGCGGTGCTTTCCTGGGCCGGTTGGAAAAACGAGAAATCGCCGCCATCCTCCCAGTGGGCGCCGGTGGCGCTGACCATGGCCCGGCTGTCGAGCACCGAGAGCACTGTTTGCGCATCGCGCCGATCGCCTCCCGCCGCCAGCGCCCGGCCAAGATCGGCCAGATCGGCCGGCGCCAGGTGAGTGCGACGGATGGAATCGTGGTAGAGCGAGGCGCCCTCCTCCTTCGCTGGATGGCCGGTCTGCGCTAGCACCACCAGGAGATGGGCGCCTTCGGCGGCCGGCGCCTGAGCCAGTTGTAGGCGCAGATAGGCGCGACCACGCTGGAGCGCGCCGCCATCTCTCGCCGCACGTCCCCGCGCGCCCGCGGCGCTCAGCGCCTGCACCACGTCCGAGCTAATTAGCGGGTCGCTCTCGGCATAGGGGCCGTTGAACCAGGGCCAGCCGCCATCTCCCAACTGATGGTCCTCCAGCTTGCCGATATCGGCCGCGATCTGGAGTGGCAGGTGGGCATGGGTCCGCGGCGCCAGGCCGGCGATGGCGCCAGGAACGGTAAGCAGGGAGGCGCCGGCCAGCACGCGATTGGCGAGGTCGTCGTTCGAGTCCCAGCGGGTCGGCTTGAACTGGCCGTAGGCCTGGCCCATACCGGCCGTGAGCGAGGCTGAAATCTGCACTGTGAGCGCATCCGGCCGGCGAACCGCGCCCGGCGGCACCACCACCATCTGGCGCGTTGTACCGTACACCTGTCCCGCTGTGGCCACCGTCTCGTCGGTCAGTGGCTGGTGGATCGGTAACGACACCTGCACCGCGTCACCCTGCACCGCGCTGGAGCCGGGAACGGCGCGAAAGGTCAGCCGTGCCCCGCTGCCGCCGGGTACGCTGGCCGGCCACAGCACCAGGCGCTCGCCGTGGGCCGGCACCGTCACCTGCCGCGCGGAAGCCTGGCCGAACTGCAAGCCCGTGGCGCGGAACGACACGGAGGCAGTGACGGACCGACCCAGATTGTTATTCAGGATGGCGCCGACCTGCAAGCGGTCGCCCTGCAGCAAAAAGCGCGGCGTAACCGGGCGTAGCAGCAGATCCTTGCTGGCCAGGGTGTGGAGCTGGGCCTGCCCCACCGACTGATCGACCGATATGGCACGAGCGTCCAGCCGCCAGGTGGTGGCGTTGTCGGGCAGCCGTAGCCGCAGCGTGCCATGGCCGGCCGCGTCGGTGACCAGTGCAGCGACCCAGTGCGCAGTGTCGGCAAAATGCGAGCGAACGGTCAAGGCCGGTGGCCCGCCCCCGCCTGGCCTAGGCCCGAAAACCGAAGCTGCAATGGGCCTCTGACAATTACCGCGGCCACCGCCCCCTGCTGTGGGAAAGACGGGGCCGCCGCCAACGCGGAACGGCTGAACCTGGAAGTCCGGCCTGGCTGTCAGGTGGTCGACCGACACCACGCCGTCGGAGGCCGTGGAGACTTGCAGCGACCGGGCGCCATAGAGCGCCTGCAGGATATCGGCGTTCGACTCGTCCTGCAGGGCCAGCACGGCGGTGTCGACCAGCGCGAGCGAGAGCTGCACGGACACCGGCTTCCCTCGCGCGTTGGTGGTCGATACTCGATAGGTGATGGGGTCACCCGGATGGTGTGTCTGGCCGGTCTGGATCAGATGGACGGTCACCGTGTGCGGGTCCACCCGGACCGGTAGGTTGGCGACGCCGTATCGCCAGTCGGGCGGAGAGCCGTTTCGCCAACCGCGATAGATTGTGACGGTGACGAAGATGTTGGGCAGATCGTCCAGTGTGATGGGTACATCGACCGTAGCCGAGTTCGAGGCCAGATGCAGCACCTGGCGCCAGCGAATGGTCCCGCGTTCAAGCGTGACCAGTGCGGTGGCGTGGTCGAAGGGCGCTTGAACCAGGATATGTGCCGTGTCACCGACTCGGTAGGTGGCCTTATCCGCCGTAAGTGGAATCACCACGTTGCTGGCCGGTCCCCAGTCGCTGAATCCCGCCGCGCTGGCATCGATGGTGATGGAATTGGCGGCCGGGTTCCCCGCCGCGTCCTTGCCTGTGATCGTGATCCGGAACTCACCGCCCTTGGTCGGGGCGAACACCAGCGAGGTCTTCCCCTGAGCATCGGTAGTGAGGGTCCGCGTGGAAACCAGCGTGTCGTGCGGCACCGACTGCCACACGGCGCCGCCGCCCTGTTGCTTCAGCGCACTGGTGTAGGTCCGCTGGTCGATGGTAGCGGTGAGCGTTTGCCCGGCGAGGGGCGACGCGTCGGGCGCCAGCGCCACCACATCGATGGTCGCCTTCTGTCCCACCGGGACCACATGCTGGTCGGCGGCGAGCCCGATGGTGACGCCGGATTTGGAGGCTGGCACGATCACGCGTTCGCTGACCGATTGGTGATTGAGGTCGGTGGTGGTGGCCTCAACGGTGATGGTCTGATCGAGCGCGAACCTGGCCAGGTCGACCGGTATCTGGAGTTTCAGATTGCCCTGGCTATCGGTCCGGCCGGCGCCATGCGCCACCGGCACGCCGTACTGGCTCTGCGCCTGATTGTTGTTCGCGGGGTTCATGCTTTGCTGAAAGTAGGTATCCCAATCGAAAAAGGAATAGGCATTCCATCCGGCAAATTGCGGAATGCGAGGCTGGGCGTAGGCCGTCCAGGAGACGTTCTGGCGCGCCACGGGAGCGCCAAACACGTACTGGACGTTCACTGTGGTGGCGATCCGCTCTCCCTGCACGTAGCGCGGGCGGTTGGTGGTGACGGTGCTGAGGAACTCCGGCTTGCGGTATTCCGCCACCAGAAAGCTGTCGGACACACCGGCCAGGTTGGGAATAGATACCCGCATAAAGTACGGGCCGGTGGGTGCCTGCGGGGGCACCAGTAGGCTGCCGTGGATCGACCCAAAGCGGTCGAGCGCAATCTTCCTGTTGAGCAGTAGGCGCTCGCGGCTGTCGCGCACCGAGACCTGAGCAGTTTGCGCGCCAAACGAGGAGTAGACGGCGTCCTGGTCCCGCCACAGCACGGCGCGGAAGTAGACCCGCTGCCCGGGACGGTAGATCGGCCGGTCGGTATAGAGGTAGGTGCCATTGGGTGAGGGACCCGGTTGAAAGAGACCCGGCGGAGGATAGCGATTTGGAAGGTTCGGCTGCCAGAACCTCTGAGCCAGGCTGTAGTACTGCCGATCGGAGAGTACTACGCTGGCAAATCCCTGGCGTGACAGCGGCTTGAAGAGGTGCAGCCCGTGCGCATCGGTACTGCCCCGCGCCACGGTGTCCCCCTGATCGTCGACCAGCCGAATGGGGACGCCGGCCAGCGGTTCGCCGGTCTGAGCCGAGGTGACCCAGACCAGGGCGCCGGCGCCGCTGCTCTTCAGGGTGATCGAGGCGTTGGTCACGGCTACGATCTCGGACGACTGGGGAGGTTGCTCACCCTGGGCGGCCGGCCCGGCGACGTTCGTGCCCTCGGCGCCCAGCCAATACAACCCCGGCGTCAGCGGGGAGCCATCGGACTGTGTCAGATGCACGGTTCGGTTGCTCACCCGGTTCAGGGGGTGGGGCACGCCGGAGGACCAGTGACGGATGGTGGTCCCGGCGGGCGGAGTGGGGGGTTGACTATACCCCATCTGGGCCAGCGCATGCAGGGTGGTGCGGACCAGCGTGTACTCCACCCGAGGAACGTTGACGAACTGGATCGGCGCGGTAATCATCTTCCCGGCGCTGGTGGTGATGGCGTTGCCGGCGCCGGGCGAGCCGTAGAGGGCCACGGAGGCCGCTAGCGGAGCCATGGTGAAGCGCAGAGACTGAGCCCCGATCAGCGGGCGGCCGAAGCGGTCGTGAATCCCGGCGCCGAGCGTCACCCGGTACGCCGTGGAGGGTTGAAAGTCGCCGGCGACGTTGTAATTAAAATCCTGGTTCTGATCCGGTCCCCATAGGGAGGTGGATAGATGCGAGATGGGTGGATCGATGGAGAGATGCCGGTCGAGCGAGGTCTGGTCCATCGGCGTGTTGAAGTGGAAGATTACACCGCCGCGGGCGGCTGGATCGCCGTTGCCGGGGTCGGTATACACCACACGTGCCGGCGGAGCCACCCGGAAGGTCCAGCGTACACGCGTGCCCAGTGTGGCCTGGCCGTTGGCGGATTGGGCGCTGCTGGTCACCGACGCGACATACCAGGCGCCGGCCTGCAGGAGGGCGGAAGGCTGGAAGAGTACCGTGTTTCCCTGCCAGCGGACCGTGCCCGGTACTGGCTGTCCTGAGGTCGTGACCGAGAAGGCACGCGAGGTCGAGCGCCGGTCCATGGACTGATTGAAGCTGACCGTGATGGGGGCACGCGGATCGACGAAGCGGCCATACCTGGCCGGCGTCTCACCCACGACCTCCGGCGTCACGGTCCGGAACGACCAGCGTAGGTCATGGCCCAGCGGCTCGCCCCAGGCATCCCGTACCGTCCCGCGCAGCGCGATGACGTAGCGGCTGGACTGCGCCAGCCGCTGCTGAGGATGAAACACCCAGGTCGAGGTGCCCAACCAGCCGCCGTAGCCGGCCGTCCGTGGCCGGATGCTGACGCTCCAGCCCGCTGGATCACGATTCGGCTGCGTCAATCCGGCCAGAGCCACCATGGGGTGGCTAAAGGTGATGGCGATCAGCCCGTTGAGCGGCACTCCGGCGACGCCGTTCCTCGGCGTCACATCCTGCACCCGCAGTGGATCGCCGGTGGTGAAGGCCAGGGAGAACGGTCGGGGCATCGGTTGCCCCTGGGCGTCGTGTGCTTCCCGGCCGATCGACAGCCGATAGTACGTCCCGGCGCGGAGCGGACGGCTCGGTTGGAAAAAGACCGACATGCCGCGCCAGGCGAAGTGCCCGGCCACGGCCGGCATCAGCCGCCAGGCCCGCTCCACCGATCCCTGGTCCATGCCACGGTTAAAGTAGACCACCAGTGGACCGGCAGTCGGCGCCGCCCGCGTCATCCCTGGACTCCAGCCCAAAACGTCCGGCGCCGCCAATCCCGCGGCGGGCGCCGCGCGGGGCGCCAAGCCAACTGCCGAACTCAATGCCACGGATAGGATAATCAGACAAGTCACAGACCATCGGGGCCGTTGCATCGCTCTCTCCCTGCACGGTATGTATTCTTGCTCATATAACGGGAAAATGTGAGGTTCGTAACAGGCTGGACGCGCCGGCGTCCACGCCCGCCCTGAGTGGGTGGGGTTCGTCCCCCTACTCGACCCGGATAGGTAGTGTAACGGGATAGTGAGAGGTGAGGATGAACGATAACGCGGCGCTGGTTCGCCGCTTCGTCGAGGACGTCTGGAACGGGGCGGACGTTGCCATGGCAGACATGCTTCTGGCTGATTACGATGCCATCGGTACGCAGCACATTTCGCGCTGCCGCACCTGCTTTCGCACCCCGTTCAACTGCTCGCATTTAGCCATTTCGGGGCCGAGTAATGGGTGATTTCAGGACTCAACCGAGCGAAGGTTCTGATGGCCCGTCGGTACCTCTTAGGATGAGCAGCGCCGCCTGAGACTCGGTTTGATGGGCCGCGAGAGCGGTATCTGCCTCCGCTGCTGTACACCCCACGAGGAGTTTCAATTCAGCGTCTCGTTTCAGGAGATCAATGGTGAGAATGATTCCGGTGACACGCTTCTCAGATAGGTTGCCCTGCCAGACGTCGATGCCCCCACCATCCATCGCCTTGGTGCCGTCAAGGTACCCGTAGTCCAATGGATAGACATACGCGGGATAGCGCGGATGTCTGCTCCCATGTGGCCGGTCAATGACCACACTGCTCGCGGCAACCAGCCGGTCGGCAAAGTCCCAGAGACGTGGATCGATACCGCTCTCCTGTGGCGTCCGCTTCATTGTTTGCCGCTCGTTACCCTCTATCCAACGTCGTCAACGCGAAACCGACTCACTACCCGTGTCAGAGGCCGCGGCATCCGTCGCTTGATCTGCCGGCCGCGCCCATGACGGGATTGCGCGTCTAAGACCCGAGAGACGCGAGGCAGAATACGCCAGCCCTACCTATCGCCACGGGCGGATGCAGTGCTTCCTCTGCATCCGCCCATTATGACCTGCCTCGCTTCCACCTTCTCTCGACGTGCCTGGCGGCATATGCTCATGTTGGTCGCGAGTGCGCTTCTGACTCCTCGTCGACGTACCGTGTCGTCTGCCCGGCGCGTTGTGGGACTCGGCATATTCGGCAGTATTCCGCTGACACATAGGTTCTGAGCCGTGATGTGAAGAGATGCTCCGACAACCCGTGGATCGGCAGGCGCAGTGCCGTCCCATGGGGCGAGAGCAGGTCCAGGGCCGCGTTGCCAGCGCTGGCCGGCCAGTCCATTCCTCGGCATGAAAACGATTCAGGTATTTGCTTGCGCGCTACCCACTCCCCGTTCGTCAGCGATGTGGGCCCGTATGCGGTCCACCTCCTCCTGTGAAAGGAGCGTTATCCCCGGCTGATCGTGGTGCGTAGGCGCCTCCGCGATCGCGCCGGTCACGAGGCACTGGTACGCAAAGAACGCCAGGACGAAACCGATATTTCCCGGTAGCCATCCCAGGAAATTCGGCTCTCCGTCGTGCAGCGCAAACCAGAATGAAAGTACCACAATCCAGATGACCGTATCGAACCCTGCACACAGTACGCGCTGCTGCCGCGCATCCGGGCTTTTCGACCAGCGTGGACGTCGGACTAAGCTCGATCGAAGTACGCGGGCGAACGCTAGTGTACGTTGTCATAGAGGTTGATACTGTTGGCGAAGTCAAAGGGGCGCCAGCAATGGTGGTGGCGGGTCGACGATCAGCAGCGTGGAAGTGGTTGTCGCAACGGGCCTAGCCGACGACCATGTTGAGGTAGTGGTACACCCACGCCGTGGCGGTGTGATCGTCCTGCCACTCCGCCAGCGTCCACCACATGTAGCGCAGGCCGATGTACCGCGCCGCGACACGGAAGCACGCCCCGAACTCGGCGGCGGGGATCTCGTCGCCGAGGGCAGCCCGTGCGGCCCGATAGGATTCGGCGAGGTCGCGGGTGTGCAGGTGGTGCGGCAGGTCTAGATAGAAGGAGCCATAGAGGGCCGCTTGCCAGTCGATGAAGTAGGGCCTGCCGGCGTGCAATAGGACGTTGCTCGGGTTGATGTCGCCGTGAATGAGTGTGCGCCCCGCGTCGTCGTGATCGAGGGCGTCTATCTCGCCCGGGATGCGCGCGGCGGCGTCCTCCACGGCGGGGATGTACGGGGAGAACTGCCGCGCGAAGGCAGGGTCGGCCAGTGCCTGGGACCAGGCGGGTTTCCAGTAGGTCTCCATGATGGCGCCGGCGATGTAGGCGTGGTCGGCGCGGGGCAACCAGGCGAGGTCGTCGGCACCTCCGCGGTTGGCGTGATGGATGAGGGCCAGGCCGTGCGCCTCCCGCCGGATTGCCTCCGGCGTGATCGAGTCCAGGACGGTCGGCCGATGCGCGTCGCCCAGGTCCTGCAGGCAGACGAGGGCGGGCCCGTCCGTCGTCAGGTCGGCGCTGTGGCTGAATGGGACGTTGGGCTGGTCCTGCGCGGCCAGGAGTGCCAGCACGCGGCGCTCGACCAGTCCGGCCTCTTTCGTCACGAGCGATAGCTCCCCGGGGGTGAACGACGGCGGGTCGATCTCCACCCGGTAGCGGCAGACCGCCGCCCCCGACAAGCCGGCCCCGATGGGCCGCGGCTCAATCGCGGCGACGTGCGCGAGCGGCGAAAGGTAGGCGCTGACTGTCTCCTGGAGCAGTCGCGGGAGAGCGGCCCGCTGCCGATCACCGGTTGCGTCCATGTCTTGCTCCTCCTGACTATGCTCTCGGCGGCGCATACCCCGCACCGATACGGTATCATGCTGCCGGAGGGCGTGACGATGAGCGAGCTGAAACCCTGCGTGATCTGCGGTGCGGATGTAGGAAACGATTCGAACGGCGCCATGCACATCGCTCCGAATGGCCAGGAGGGTGAACGGGTCACGTACTTCTGTGCCAAGCACAATCCGAATCCGCCGTCGGCAGAGCAGCTGGCAGCCCGTGAGCGGCAGGAACTCGAGGGCGCTGCCGCGGCGCTGCACGCCGAAAAGGGACTGATCCGGCAGCTCATCGATCTGGACCATCCAGTCACACCGGTCGATCGGTCGAACATTGGCACGATTCTCTTGCGGATGCAGCAGCAGTTGATCGCACTCCACAATCAAATACAAGAGATGCAGGGCAAGCCGATCATCCCTCAGGTTCCCCCCACAGGTAAGCAAGCACCGATTCCGGACGGAGGGGAGACGCCGGCCGGCGAGCCAGATCCTCCACGTCCAATGTATCGTGTCATCGTCGATCATCTATGGACGCCGACCCCAGACGAGCAGATCTATCACGGCACCGATGTGCGGTTTGGGGAGGTGCTGGAGGCCGTACAGCACGCGGGAGGGACCTTTATGGGCGGATCGCCCGGCGAGCAGCAATCACGCATCATGTTCCATGCCCCCACGGACGATGTGGTCGACAGGGTACGCGAGCGCCTAGACATCCCCACGCGTCATCGCGTTCACCTCATCCAGTACCTGCCCAAGTTCCCGTATGGAGCGCCTCTGGTGATCTGGCGACAAGATGTGGAACGAGATACGGCTAACTGATGTATCGCCTGGTTACCGTGTCCTTCATTACATACGGACCAACCGGGGCACATCCACGGCGCTCGTGAGCGCAGAACATCAGTCGTTCGAGTCTGTCACGAGTTTGCCCACGTCCAGGTGTCGCTGTGGCACGACCTCGTCCCATACCCCCGCTCGCATATGCCTATGATCCCTGAGGCAAGATCATCGTCAGTGCCGCGTCCTTGACTTTTAGTAAGCACAGGCTGGTACGCTCGGTCCATGCTCTCTCTTTTGCGGCAGCGTACCTATGCTCTCTTATGGTGGTCGGCGCTTATTTCGGGGATCGGGAACTTCGTCCTGATTGCCGCCTTGCCGTACTACGTGTACTCAATCTCCGGCTCCACGCTGGCGTCGGGGGCGACGTTTGTGAGCGAAACAGTGCCGATGGTGCTCTTCAGCTCGATCGGCGGCATTTTCGCTGATCGGTGGGCACGTAAGCGGATCATCGTTTCGAGCGACTGGCTGCGCGGTCTCCTGCTGGTGCCCTTGCTCGCGGTGCACTCAACTGCGTCCTTGTGGATTGTGTACGTTGTCGCCTTCCTTGGCTCCTCGGTCGCAAATTTCGTCGGCCCATTCGGCAACGCCGCTCTTCCACACATTGTGCGAGAAGACGAGCTCCCCACCGCCAATGCTGCCTTCTCGGCCGGCGGATTTCTCGCCGTACTCATTGGATCGTCGCTGGGCGCCTTGCTCTTGCAACACGTCGGGCTCGGCGGCGTCGTTCTGGCCGATGCTGCCACCTTTGCATTCTCCGCGCTGCTCATCTCCTTGATCGGTACCGCATTCGAGGGGAGAGCGCTTGAGGCATCACCACGGGTACGGACTGGCACAGGTTTGGGGAGAGCCTGGAGGGATTGGCTAATCGGTGTCCAGTTTGTCCTGGAGCAACGGTGGGTCTCGCTGGTCTTCCTCGTGATGATGCTGGTGTTTCTCGGCAATAGCATGGTTTCGGTCTGCCTGGCTCCATTCGTTCGGCACGTCCTGCATGGATCGGCGCAGATATATGCCTGGACTCTGACGGCTCAGGGGATTGGCGGCGTACTCGCCAGCGTCTTCATCGGTTCAATCACCAAGCGGATTCCACCCGAACGTCTGCTCGCCTGGAGCATCTTTTCGCTGGGCGTACTCGATATTGGGATCGCTTTGGCGCAACGGGTTCAGGTCACGGTCGGCGCGGCCTTCATCGCCGGGATCGTCGTTCTGTTCGGAGTCGCGAGCATGAATACCCTGGTTCAGGCGAAAGTGCCGGACGCCCTGCGGGGCAGGGTTTCCGGCGCCTTCCTCACGGCGAGCGCGTTGATGTCTCTGGTCGGTTCCCTGATCGCCAGTTTCTCAGCGGACCGGATCGGAATCCGGCTCATGCTGGGCATCGGAGGGGCGGTATTCGCGGTCGCCGGATTAACGGCGTTTATGCTGCTTGTGCCGCTCATGCGGCGTATGAGGGCGCGCGAGCTATCTCCGAAGCCAGTTCTGGCGTCGTAAAGGTTGTAAGCGCCGGAAGATCAGGGCGCTTGTATCCAATCGGTGAATGCATGGAATCTCTGCCTGGCTCCGTACTGGCAAACGCCTTTCGAAAGGCGTATGCGAGTGCGAAGGAGACCGGGGCTGAGAGGCCGAACAGTGCCCAAGTTGCCGAACGCGGCGACGCTGAGGAGCAAGGTCGTCCCTTGCTGGCGGATGTGGCGGCAGCGCGAGCGCCAGGGCGTTGAGGGCAGCCCCGAGCGGTTGGGCCGTCGCCAGTAGCCTGTAGCCGAGTGCGCCGGCGTGCAGGAAGGGGACGGCCACGAGTGGCAGCATCCACCGGGCCGAGGCGAAGAAAGTGGCGTAGAGGTCGACCAGCAGCGTGTTCTGGATGAGGGGCGTGCGATACGCACGCTCTCGCCATCATCGCCTCCCTGTACCGCTATGATGCATCGCCCGCTGGTCGGTGTCCAGTGGGTCTCTGGGCTTGCATCTGTTTGGTGGACACCCTGAAGCTAGGAGACTATGCGTCTCAGCAAGGAGGTCCCCATGGGAAACGAGTCCCCGCGATATGCTCCCGAGTTCCGTGAGGAAGCTGTCCGTCTGAC
>JAABUU010000512.1_pt1 | contig 85472 bp, 77 predicted proteins | sample 5559301 | NCBI WGS metagenome assembly JAABUU01 (sample SAMN10711884, study PRJNA513360) | rock metagenome | isolation source: Antarctica rocks | place: Antarctica: Victoria Land, Richard Nunatak white
CGGAAACCGCTTAAAATACGCACCGCCGCAATATGTCGTCTTAGGAACTAGTTCCTGCTTCGCAGGAAAGACGACGCGCTTATATCCCCATAGATAAATCAAGGGGTCTTACGCGCTTTCAGATAAACGCGAACCAGGAGCAATTCTTTCGGTTGAATGCACCACAGTTGTTGAAGCACACTTTAGGGATTGCGAACACGTTCCAGAAAGACTTTTTCCAGAAAGACTTTACGCTCCTATACCTCTGGTACGATTGTTCCTTCCCAGAGGCGACAGAACATCGCGCCGAAGTCGGGATGTTCATGCAGCGCTTGAATGGCGAAATAGATTTTCGCGCGATGACATATATGACATATCAAGAACTCTTCAAAAAGATGCAGAGCGCCCCGGCTGTTGATGGGAACTACATCGCGTACCTAGCGGAACGGTACATCCCAGCCTAAATAGTACGACGCACGGAGGTGTACTTGGAAACATGGAGGCAGTTAAGTGAGGGCAGCCTGCGGGCGGCGGAGATTTTGTTCCGTGAAGGCGAATACCGAAGCTGCATCAGCCGCGCCTACTATGCGGCGTATTGTGCGGCGACCGAAGAGATCGTCAAGAAGCTGACCACGTTCCCGAACGCCTGGAATAACCCGCCGCATATCAAAGTGTCGGTTTACATCCAGAACAATCTGACGCTTGCGCCGACGAAAAAGCAGCGTATCATCAGGCGCATCAACATTCTTCGATTGTACCGCGAGAATGCCGACTACCGGCCTCAGACTACCATCAGCGAACAGGTCGCGCGAAACTGCATCCGTGCCGCTGCGGCCATCCAGCGCCACTTTTGGGGAGGAACGATATGAACGCCGTTGCTGAACAAACGATTAATGCACAGACCGTAGTGGAGGCCGTTCAGAAGCGTCTTCAGGATCGTCATCCTGACGGGGTGAACCTTGAGGCGTTGCCGCAGGGAGTCCGTCACGAGCAGGACTGGTGGTACGTTTCCGTGCGGCCCGACAAAGAACCCGCCAAAGACTGGGAATATTTCGAGGCGCTGGCCGAGGTCGAGATGGAGATGCTCACACAGGAAAACATACTCGTGCTGATACTTCCGACACCGGCGGAGCAGTAAAAAAGGCAATGCTGCGCCTGCGCGCATCAAAGCCTCCGCGACGATTATAGACCATCCGCGTGAAGAAGTCAACTCACCCTCCTGCATGATCATCCGCTGTCCCCGCTGCCATCGCAAGAACCGCCTGCCCGACGTGCCGCAACGCAGCGGCGAGTACCGGTGCAGCCAGTGCGGGCAAACGCTGTCCCGTGGCAAGGTCGCCTGGGCGATGGCCCAGACGCGGACATGGCTGCGAGGCGCGTGGGGGAAGAAGCCTCCCCTTCCCCTGATTCTGCTCCAGGCCGCGTACCTCTTGGCGCTGTGGACCCTGGCATTCTTTAACGCGCAGGGGGCGGAGGGCTGGTGGCTCGGCAGCCTGAACCTATACCTGCCGCAGTGGGTCTGGGCGCTGCCGGGGGGCATCATCCTGCTGCTCACGCTCGGGTTCGCCCGGCGCTGGGCCTGGGTCCCGCTGGGCGCGCTGCTTTGGGTGTTCGGGCCGCTGATGGGGCTGTGCTGGCACTGGGGCCTCCCGGCCGCGCCGGACGCCGCGCCGGGGAGCACGGCGGGGACGCGGCTGCGGGTGATGACGTACAATGTCAAGGGCGGGAGCCGCGACGCGGCAGCCATCGTCCGCGACATCCAGGCCTTCCATCCCGACCTGATCCAGATGCAGGATTCGTATGGGGTGATGAACGGCGCGGTCGGCCAGGCGCTCGCCGGGTGGAACGTGCGGGCGGACGGCCAATACCTCGTCGCCAGTCCCGGCCCGTTCTCGGAACTGGAGTCGCGTGACCTCTCCTTTGCCGGGTCCCAGCATCATTGCGTGCGCTACCGGCTGCGGGTGGGGAGCACGGATGTGACAGTCTACGACGTGCATCTGCTGTCGCCGCGCGAGGGCCTGGTGTCCGCGCGCCATCGCCGGGTCGGCGGACTGGTGGAGAACGCCGGAGACCGGCTGCAAGAAGCGGGGCGGCTGGCGGAGTATGTGCAGGCAGAGCCGGGGCCGACGCTGCTGACGGGCGACCTGAACGCGCCGACCCAATCGCTGGTCTGCCGCCGGCTGTCCGAGGCGGGGCTGCGGGACGCCTTTTCAGAAGCGGGATACGGGTACGGCTACACCTATGGCGGCTACACGCGCGTCGGCTCGCCCTATGTCCGCATTGATCACATCATGGCAAGCCCCGTCTGGCGGATCGAGCGTTGCTGGGTGGGCAACGCCGCCGGCTCGGACCATTGCCCGGTAGTCGCCGACTTGGTTCTGCCCCCCGCGCGCTGACTTCAACACGGATTTTGGCAAGGAGATTGCGCGGGGCATGGCGAACTAGGGCCTTATCAACCGAGTCAAAGGAGCGTTTTCCATGCCCCCACCCGTCCAAGTCGGCGTGATCGGCTGCGGCAACATCAGCAGCGCCTATTTCAGCCACGCCCCCGTGTTCCCCATCCTCGACGTCGTCGCCTGCGCCGACTTGGACGAGGAGAAAGCCAAGTCGCAGGCCGAAAAGTTCCGCATCCCACAGGCGCTGACCGTGGACGAGCTGCTGGCGCACCCCGAGATCGAAATCGTCCTCAACCTCACCGTCCCGCAGGCCCATGTCCCCGTCGGGCTGCAAGCTATCGCCAGCGGCAAGCATACCTACGCCGAGAAGCCGCTCGCGCTGGACCGCGAGGACGGCCGGAAGCTGCTGGAAGCAGCCAGCGCCAAAGGGCTGCGGGTCGGCTGCGCCCCGGACACGTTCTTGGGGGCGGGCATCCAGACCGCCCGCAAGATGGTGGACGACGGCGCCATCGGCCGTCCCGTCGCGTTCACGGCCTTTATGATGGGCCGGGGGCATGAATCGTGGCACCCCAGCCCCGAATTCTACTACCAACCCGGCGGCGGGCCGATGTTCGACATGGGGCCGTATTACCTGACCGCCCTGCTCAACCTGCTCGGATCCCTGACGCGGCTGACCGGCGCGGCTTCGGTCGCCATCCCCGAGCGCACGATCACCAGCCGGCCCCTCCACGGCAAGAAGATCACGGTCACGACGCCGGACCACATCGCCGGGACGATGGAGTTCGCCGGGGGCGCAGTCGGGACAATCATCACGTCGTTCGCTACGTCCCACGCCCAGTACGACGGCCAGTTCCCAATCACGATTTACGGGACAAAAGGCACGCTGAAAGTCCCCGACCCCAACGGCTTCGACGGCCCCGTCCAGATCAACACGGGCGGCGGGTTCGAGGACGTGCCGCACGCCTTCCCGACCGGCTACAGCCGCATGGTGGGCGTCGCCGACATGGCCTATGCCATCCGGTCGGGGCGGGCGCACCGGGCGAGCGGAGAGCAGGCATACACCGTCCTGGACGCCATGCAGGGCTTCCTGGACTCGTCGCGGACGGGCCAGGCATATACGCTTTCCGCGCCGTATGAACGCCCCGACGCTATGCCCGCCGGCCTGCCCTTCGGCACGCTGGACGAGTAGAAAGGCGCAGGAATGATTGAGAAGGAGGCGGCCCTGCCGGAGCGGTTTCGGCAGACGGTTCAGTCCACTTGGGGCGAGCCGGGTGCGGAGTGGCTGCGCGCCCTGCCGGTCCTGCTGGCGGACTGCACGCGGCGCTGGTCGCTGACCCTGGCCCCACCTTTCCCCAATCTGTCGTCCAATTACGTCGCGCCCGCCGTCCGGGCGGACGGCACGGAAGTTGTTCTCAAGGCCGGTGTCCCGAACAAGGGCCTCCGGTGCGAGGAGGCCGCCCTGCGCGTGTATGACGGCAGCGGCTGCGTCCGCCTGCTGGACGCCGACTCCGAGGCGGGCCTCCTGCTTCTGGAGCGGCTGCGTCCGGGAATCCCTCTGACCACGCTGGCCGACGAAGCGCGGGATGACGCGGCCACCGCCATCGCCGCATCCGTGATGCGAGGCCTATGGCGTCCCGCCCCGCCCCATCACCCCTTCCCCACGGTCGGCGACTGGGGGAATGGCTTCGGGCGGCTGCGGGCGCGCTTCGAGGGCGGCACCGGTCCGCTGCCGCAGGCGCGTGTCGAGGAGGCCGAAGCCCTTTTCGCCGAACTCCTTGCGTCCAGCGCGGCCCCGGTGCTGCTGCACGGGGACCTGCACCACGACAACATCCTGTCGGCGGGGCGGCAGCCCTGGCTGGCGATTGACCCCAAGGGGGTCGTCGGCGAGCCGGCCTACGAGGTCGGCGCGCTGCTGCGAAATCTGTGGCCGGACCGGCACACGCACCAGAACCCCGGACGGCTGCTGGACCGCCGGGCGCGTCAGCTCGCCGAGGAGCTGGGATTGGACCTCGCGCGGGTGCGGGGATGGGCCGTCGCCCAGGCCGTGCTGTCCGCCTGGTGGGGGATTGAGGACAACGACGGCGGCTGGGAGGGGGCCATCGCCGTCGCTGATCTTCTGGCCGCCATCAAGGTCTGAACACCCACCACTGGAAAGGATAGCGGCGAAGGATAGCGGCGGCGGTCGAAGCCCCAGTGTGATGAGGTTCCGTGGTACAATAAGCGCAGGCGTCTAGAAGTAATGCTATAATTGCCACCAAAGGCAGGAAGCGCTCATGAAAGCCGTATTCGCTTGCGCGTTGGTTCTTCTCAGTCTCGTTTCCCCCTCCGCGCGCGCCGCTGCGCAGAGGCAACTCACCTACACGGTGGAGGCCGTCCCGCGTAGGAGCGGCCTGCGCCTGAGCGTGGACCTGTCGTTCTCCGGCGGCGAGACGGGCCACACGCGGCTGCACCTGCCGAGCCATTTTTCGGGGCAGCGGGAGTTATACAAAAACGTGCAGGGACTCACCGCCGTCTCGCCGGGGGTGACGCTGGCAGACACGGATGCGCCGGATGTCAAGAGGGTGACGTTCCTGCCAGGGCAGACCGTGCATCTGCATTACGAGGTCGCGGCGGACGAAAGCAGTCCTTCGGGGCAGCCGGGCGCGTACTTCCGGCCCGCGCTCCAAGCGGCTTATTTCCACTTCATCGGCACGACCGTCTGGGCCTACCCTGCCCAATACGGCAAGCCGCTCCTCGTCACGCTGCACTGGAAGCTGCCGACGGGATGGGCCTTCTGTGACAGCTTCGGGGCAAGCCCAGCCGACCAGCAGTTTGGGGGGACGCTGGAGCAGTTTCTGGAAACAGTCTACGTTGGCGGCGATTTCCGCGTCCTGACCGTGCAGGCGTCTGGAAGGCCGGTCACAGTGGCGCTGCGGGGCAAGTGGAAGTTCTCCGACAGCGACTTCGCGGCCCTGGCCGGGCGGATCGTCGCAACCGAGCGGGACTTCTGGCGGGACCAAAACTTTCCCTACTACCTGGTGACGCTCATTCCGGCCGAGCAGCCTGCCCATCTGGGGAGCGATGACGGTGGGGTGGAGTTGACGCATTCAGTCGCCCTGTTCCAGACAAAAGGCCGGCCGCTCGACGTCGAGCTGAAATATGTGCTCGCCCATGAGCTGTTCCACGAGTGGAACGCCGATCAGATGCAGACCGGCGACGCGCCCTTGTACTGGTTCAGCGAGGGCTTTACCGACTACTACGCGCGCCTGCTCCTGCTGCGCGGCGGGCTGATTTCCCTGGAGGAGTATGCGCGGGGCTTCAACACGCTGCTGCGCGAATACGCCGAGTCGCCGGACCGCAACCGCCGTGGGGAGGAAGCCGCGCGGGGCTTTTATTCCGGCACGGCGCTTGCCAGGCTGCCTTATCAGCAAGGCGCGCTGCTGGCCGCCCATTGGAACGCGGCCATCCGGTCGGCGACAAGTGATGCCCGCTCCCTGGACGACGTCCTGCGCGACCTGAAAGCCGCCGCCGCGCCCGTCACGGCGGACGCGGTCGCCGCCGCCCTCCGGCATTATGGCGTTCCTGATGCCGCCGGGGAGGTGGCGCGCATCATCGAAAGCGGCGAAACCCTCGCCGCCGACCCGCGCGCCCTCGGCCCCGGCTTTACGCTGCACACGAAGAAGATGCCGCAGTTCGAGCTGGGCTTTGACGGCGCGGCGACGATGGCGCGCCGGACCGTGGCGGGCGTCAAACCCGGCAGCCGCGCCTACTGGGCGGGCCTGCGCGACGGGCAGGAAGTCCTCTCCTGCGCGCCGTTCGTCGTGGGTGATCCGAACCAGCGTCTCAGCCTGACCGTCCGGGACAGCGCGGGCATGAAGGACGTGGAGTTCACCCCGGTCGGCGACAGCCTGCCCGTGCCGCAGTACGCGCGGGACAAAGGCGCGGCGACCAACGGGGCCTGTCTGGCCTGGTTCGGGAACCTGCCGGGGGCTGCCGGGCATTAATCCTGTATGAACGCTTTGCCCGAAGACTTAGAAGCCGCCAACCAGACCCTTGCGGCAGCGACCGCCGAGGAGCGCGTCACATATGCGCTGGACCGCTGGAAGCCGGACATCCTGCTTTCTTCCAGCTTCGGCGCGCAGGCCGCCGTCTTGCTGCACATGGTCACAAGGTTGTGGCCGGACATCCCCGTCGTGCTGCTGGACACGCAGTATTTGTTCCCCGAAACGTATCGCTTCGTGGACGAGCTGACGGAGCGCCTGGGGCTGAACCTGAAGGTGTATCAATCGCCCCTCAGCCGCGAATGGCAGGAAGCGCGTCATGGAAAGCTCTGGGAAGGGGGCGTTGAGGGCATCACGCGGTTCAACGAAATCAACAAGGTCGAGCCGATGGGCCGCGCGCTTCGGGATTTAGGGGCTTCCGCCTGGATCACGGGCCTCCGCCGGTCGCAGTCGTCCACGCGGGCGGGGCTGCAAACGCTGACCGCGCAGGACGGGCGCGTCAAGGTCCACCCGATCTACGACTGGTCGAACAAGGACGTTCACCAGTACCTGACGCGGCACGACCTGCCCTATCACCCGCTCTGGGATCAGGGCTACGTTTCCATCGGCGATGTCCAGACCTCGCGGCCTTTGGGCGCGGACATGACCGAGGAAGAGACGCGCTTTTTTGGCCTGAAGCGCGAGTGCGGGCTGCACGTTGAGGAGCCCATCTCGCAGCCTCGGGACACAAGCAGCCCCGGCCCCCAGATTTCCCTGCCGCGCAGGGAGGAAAATCCCACATAAGCCGCGTATCTGTCTCATAATCATGAGAAACATCACATCCCTTTGGAGACGCGCCGCTTGGACGGCGCTGGCCGCGACGGTCGTTCTCTCTCCGACAGCCGCTCACGCGCAGGACATGGCTGCCCTGCGCGGGGCAGACGCGCCCGCCGATGCCGTTTGGCTCGACACGCTCGACCTCGCCAACGTCACCCAGGACTACGGCTCACCCCACGCCGGCAAGTCCGTGGACAGCCACCCGCTGACGCTGAACGGCGTCGTCTATCCACACGGTTTGGGCACCCATGCCGTCAGTCGGCTCCTCGTCAACCTTCAGGGCAGCGCCACCAACTTTGAAGCGCTGGCAGGGGTGGACGATGAGAAGAAAGGGCAGGGTTCGGTCCAGTTCCAGGTCTATGTGGATGGCCGGAAGAAGCTTGAAACGCCCGTCCTGCACGGCGGCGATGCGCCCGTGCCCGTCTCCGTGGACCTGACCGGCGCGAAGCGGATGACGCTGGTGGTCACGGACGCTGGGGACGGCAACGACAGCGACCATGCCGACTGGGCGGGCGCGCTGCTGACGTTGGTTCCCGGCGCGGCGGCAAAGCCCGTCACGGCCCCGGATGCCGCCGCCAACGAGCCGCCGATGCCGATCTTCATGGGCGGCGATTCGCCCGTCCCGGCCATCCACGGCCCGCGCATCACGGGCGCGACGCCGGGCCGGCCGTTCGAGTTCATGATCCCCGCCACGGGCGAGGGGCCTTTGACCTTTGGGGCCGCGAACCTGCCCGCCGGGCTGACTCTGGACCCTAAGACGGGCATCATTTCCGGCGCCCTGCAAGGCATCGGAAGCGCCAAAGTCCGCCTCTCCGTGCGCGGGCCGCGCGGCTCGGCTTCCCGGTCTCTCACCATCGTCGGCGGCAGCCGGGCGCTGGCACTGACGCCGCCGATGGGCTGGAACTCGTGGAACGTCTGGGCGGGCCGCGTGGACGCCGGGAAGGTCCGGGACGCCGCCGACCAGTTGATCTCGGCAGGGCTGGCCGCGCACGGCTTCGGGTACGTCAACATTGACGACACCTGGGAGGCCGGGCGGGACGCGAGCGGCGTCATCCAGACCAACGACAAGTTCCCGGACATGAAGGCGCTGGCCGATTACGTCCATGGCAAGGGCCTGAAGATCGGCATCTATTCCTCCCCCGGTCCCAAGACCTGCGGCGGCTACACGGGGAGCTGGCAACACGAGCAGCAGGACGCCGACACCTACGCCGGCTGGGGCATTGACTACCTCAAGTACGACTGGTGCTCGTATGGCGATGTCGCCACCGGCGAGGGCCTGGAAAAACAGATCAAGCCCTACCGATTGATGGGCGCGGCTCTGCGGAGCACGAACCGGGACATCCTGTTCAGCCTGTGTCAGTACGGCATGGCCGACGTCTGGAAGTGGGGGCCGAGCATCGGCGGCAACGCCTGGCGGACGACGGGAGATATTCAAGACAATTGGAGCAGCGTGCGCGGCATCTTCACCAGCCAGAACGGGCATGAGAAGTACGTTGGACCGGGCTACTGGAACGACCCGGACATGCTGATGGTCGGCATCGTCGGCTTCGGCAACACGCACCCGACGCACCTGAAGCCGAACGAGCAGATCACGCACATCAGCATGTGGAGCCTGCTGTCCTCCCCGCTCCTGATCGGCTGTGACCTGACCCGATTGGACCCGTTCACCAAGGCGCTGCTGACCAACGACGACGTGCTGGACGTGAACCAGGACCCCCTGGGCCGCCCGGCGGGCCGTATCGCGGAGAACGGCGACGCCCAGATCTGGGCGCGTCCCCTCGCCGACGACACCCACGCCGTCGGCCTGGTCAACCTCGGCTCGGACCGCCAGGACATCACCGTTTCGTGGTCCCAGCTCGGTCTTTCGGGAAGCCAGCCCGTCCGCGACCTGTGGCAGCGCAAGGACATGGGCGCCTTCAAGGACGGCTACACCGTCCCCGTCCCCGCCCACGGCACCGTCTTGATCAAGGTCGGCAAGCCCACCAACTTGGACTAAAGCCGACACAAGAAAGCGGCCCTGTCCAATGGACGGGGCCGCTCAGACTACCGTTGTACCGTCGCGCCTGAGTTGATATGAGTCTCCATCGCCTCTTTGAAGCCCGGCATGAACTCAAGATGGTCGGGGTCCCAGATTCTAATCGCGAGCCAGGCGAGTGCGACCCGCCCCGCTTTCTCCCGGACATCCGCAGACGCGACATCTAAACCCAACACGCGGCGACAGTCTGCAAGTTGCCGGATCGCGTATCCGGCACCGCGCTGCGGCTGGTCCTCCCACGCGCAGACCTCCACCCAAGCGGCGTCGAACACCCACGGCTGTAGTACGGGGTTCAGGTCAATCAGCAAAGCAGAGCCGTCTGGCGGCGGAGTGCGGGAAAGCGCATTGCCGACATGGAGATCGCCGTGACAGACCTCAAACGGGCAGGCTTGCGAAAGCCAAACATAGTCTTCATCGGCGTGGGCGAGCACGCTCCCCCAGTCGCCGGGTGGGTTTTTAGAGCGTCCTTCCGCCAGCCAGCGATGAATCTCGTCCGCCGATAATCTGGAAAGATGACGCGGGACGATTGAACCCGCAGCCTGATAAAAGCGTGCGCCTGCATCAAGCAGCATATCCGTTTGCCGCCCTTCCCAGGCCGGACCTATCAGGGTATAGGGAACTCGTTCAAGAACGATGAAGTTTATCCGGTCCCTATCGCCTCGCGTGGGTATGTGATCCACAGCGAACACTTGAGGAAATAGATAAGTGGCGGTCTGGGAGAGATGAGCCGTCCAATACCTCTCCGCTTCCGTGACGCCAACTTTGATCACGACTTGCCGGCCGCTGGATGCCTCACGAGCCGCGAAATGGCCTGTCGCATTCCACTGGTGGCTCAACTCTCCGATGGCAGGCGCGATGTCCGTCAAGGATGAGAGGGCCGGATGCTGCCTCAGCTCGCCAAGAACCTCCTGTATCACCTCGTCGGTCTTTTCGAGCATATGTCACCGCCCCCACCCAATCGCCGTACATACCTCAAGAGCGGGGTGTCTCGAAAAGGGGGTCATTTGCGGGCCAGCCGCGCGGTTCGGCCAGCACCTCGCCCAGCGGCAGGGACTCGACCTGCCCGTTCCAAATGAAGACGCGGCGGTGGCACAGGCCGCGCACATTAGCAGGGACGCTGCCGTCTTCCGGGCCGAACAGGTAAACCGCGTTTTCCGGGTGCTCGAAGGCCAGCAGGTTTTCCGAGTTCGGGAGCAGTTCCACGGCAATCGGAACCGCGTCCGAGAAATAGGTCAGGGGATGGTCGTCAAGGAGGATGTCCACGTCCTGAAAGCCCTTGATGCGCTCCTCGCGCGGAATCCGTTTCTGGCCCCAGACCTTCTCGGCGCATCGCTGCCCAGTCACCCACACTTGGGGGATGCCGAAGCATGAGGCCGCGCGGACGGCGGCCCCCACATTGAACGGGTCGCGCGGATCGCACATGACCAGGGACGGAAAGGCGCCCGGCCGAGCGGCTTTGAACGGCCATCGGACAGCCGCGCCTTCGTTTGTTGCGTCACTCATTGCTGTTACTTCCGTGATCGCGTCACTCCGCGAACATCTCCGCAAGGGCTGCCAACACTGATTTCTGCTCCGCCGCCGTCACCCGCCCCAGGCGCTTGACCAGGCGCGTCTTGTCCACCGTCCGCATCTGGTCCAGCACGATCAGGCCATCTTTCCCCTCAAACCGGCAGGGGACGCGCGTCGGGTGGGAACGCCCCTGGCTGGTCATCGGGGCGACAATGACAGTGGCGAGATGGCGGTTGGCCTCATCCGGCGAGACCACGAGGCACGGCCGCGTCTTTTGTATTTCACTGCCCACGGTCGGATCAAGAGGCACTAAATAGACATCGAAGCGGCGGACGCTGGGCATGGGCTACCAGTCCCATTCTGTCTGATCCCACTGCGTCGGGGGCAAGGACCCGGCATCTAGGAGCTTGTCTTCCCCATCTTCCGCGATCTGTTGGAAGTGCTCCTCCCACCCTTCGCGCGGCCGACGAGCGCGACGCAAGACCAGGTGGTCTGCGGCCACTTCCATTTCAACCTCACCGGACAGGCCGACCTGCTCCAGCAACAGTTTTGGGATGCGTACCCCTTGTGAGTTGCCGATCTTGACGACATGGGTTTTGACGATGTTGTTCATTGTAGAAACATTGTAACAACATCGTCCCAAGAATGTCAAGCATCACGCCCGGCGGCGGACGAACAGGGCGCGGTCTTTGCCGTAGGCGTCCTGGAAGGTGCAGATGTCCTCGTATTCGGGGTGTCGGGCGGCGAGGGCGCGGGCGGCTTCGCCGTGGTAGTATTCGTGCTCCAGGAACATGCTGCCGCCGGGAGCGAGGAACGGGAGGGCTTCGGCGAGGATGCGGCGGTGCGGGTCCAGGCCGTCCGCGCCGCCGTCGAGGGCCAGGCGCGGCTCGTGCTCGGCGACGTGCCGGCCCATACCGGCGATCTTTTCGGTGGGGATGTAGGGCGGGTTGGACACGATCAGGTCAAAGGGACGGCCCTCGGACAGAGTAGGCAGGGGGGCGCACAGGTCGCCCTGTCCCAGCGCGACGCGGTCTTCCAGACCGTAGCGGGCGACGTTGCGCCGGGCGACGGCCAGCGCTTCGGAGGAGATGTCCGTGGCGGCCACGCGAGAACCCGGCAGGCGCCGGGCGAAGGTGATGGCGACGCACCCGCTGCCCGCGCAGAGTTCCAGAACGTGCGGGTTGGGGGGCAGCGGCTCCTCGCCGACCTGCGCCAGCACGAGTTCGACGAATAGCTCGGTGTCCGGCTTGCAGATGAGCGTGTCGCGCGTCACTTCAAAGTCGCCGTCCAGAAAGGGCGCGCGTCCGACGAGGTAGGCGACGGGCGCGTCCGGCGTCACTTGCCCCAGCAGGTCACGCAGGCGATGGGCCTGCGCGTCCGTCAGCGGCTGGGCCTGCCGGTCGGTCAGTGTAATATGCCGCACGTCCAGCACAGCGGCGATCAGAGTAGACGCCCAGCGGGGCGCGTCTTGGACGCCCTCCGCTTCCAGCGCCGCCATTGTTTCGCTCAGTGCGTTCCCGACCGTCGCGCCCGCCGTGATGCCTTTGACCCGTGTGACTGTCATTCCGAAAATTCCCCTTCGAGAACAAGTTCGCCGCCCGGTTATGGGGCTGGCCGCATTATTGTTCCCGAAATGGCGGCCGAGTATGTCAGGCAGGCGGCGGGTAAAATAGGATGATCCCGGACGGAAATCGGGGGAAGAAGGACGTGAGCCATGACAGCGAGTTTTTACCCCGTTCTGGAGCAGCCCCTTGAGGGGTTAGATGGGGCTTCCCTACCTGGAGCGGCGCTGGCGCGGGTGGCCGAGGCGCACCCCATCTTGGAAACGCTGATGGACTTCGTCAGCGTGGACCCCCATCAGGTCGCGGTCGAGGTGGGGATGGTGTATCCCTATGAGGAGGACGGGGCGGACGATCTGAACGATCTCCTTTTCGACCCGCCGGAGTGGTATGAGGCAGTTCTGGGGCTGGCAGCGGTCCGGCGCGCATTGAAAGCGGTGCGGGACGACCCGCAGAGCATCGCCGCCGCGATTTACGATCCCAGTCTGCGGGCCGAAGACGTCATCGCCGATTTGGAGGCCATCGAAGGGGCGCTGCTGCTGGCGCAGCAGCACGAGACGCGCTTTCATTTTGCGACGGACAGTTGAAGGCAAAAGGCGAGGGCGGGATGCCGCCGACTGATTGACTAGACACGAGGAAGCGTGTCCCGCAATGCCGCGAACAGAGCCAGCAGGAGCAGCAGGGGCAGCTGCACGACCGAGGAAACCTGCTCGTACAGGTGGTGCAGGTGGTCAAACACCAACATCTCGCCGCGCGCCTGGGCGGCGTCCATCGTCGGTGTGAGGTAAAGGCCGAGGTAGAGGGCGGAACCCAGCAGCAGGGCGGTGACGACCATGCCGGCCACCGCCCAGCGGTGGGGAGTGTGGGGCAGGAGCAGGGCGTTCGCCAGGAGCAGCAGGACGCCGCAGGCGTAGCAGACAAAGGTGAACAGGTGCAGGCTGCCGCCGACGATCCCGCCGGCGACGGCGTTCTGCAACGGGAGGTTGCCGGCGAAGGCGGGAGCGGTGCGGGTGACGTGAAAGGCGGTGGGCGCGACCAGCGCGCCGATGGCGACCAGGCCGCCGAGCCAGAGGGCCAGGGCGACCGCGTGCAGGATACGGGCGAGGATGGGGACAAAGGGGCGCATGGCGGGCGGAGGTTTCTAGGGGGATGGGCGGCGGCTGCCGCCGCCTTCCAGCCACTCGACGGCCTCGGCCAGCGGGACGTGGTGCTGCCAGCCGTCGCGCAGGTTCTTGAGCTGGAGGGTGCCTGCCGCGATCTCGTCGTCGCCCAAAATCAAGGCGTAGCGTGCCTGGGCGCGGTCGGCGGCCTTCATTTGCGCCTTGACGCTGCGCCCGCCGTATTCGGTCTCGGCGGGGATGCCCGCCGCGCGCAGATCGGCCAGCAGTTTGATCCCGACGGAGCGGGCGGCCTCGCCCTGGATGACGATGTAGGCAGTCGGGGTCGGGGGCGGCGGCATCTCCACGGCAAGGGACTGGAGGGCGATCAGGGCGCGCTCGACGCCCAGCCCGAAGCCGATGCCGGGCGTCGGCGGCCCGCCGATCTCCTCGACCAGCTTGTTGTAGCGTCCCCCACCCCCCAGCGCGTTCTGCGCACCCAGATCGGGCGACTGAATCTCGAAGGCGGTCTTGGTGTAGTAGTCGAAGCCGCGCACCAGGAACGGGTCCGGCTGGTAGGAGACGCCGGCATCGGCGAGGTAGCCGACCAGCGCCTCGTGATGCGCCCGCTCGTCGTCGGACAGATAGGCGGAGAGGACAGGCGCCTCGGCGAGAATTTCCAATTCGCGCGCGTTCTTGGTGTCCAGCAGCCGCAGGGGGTTGGTCTGGAACCGGGCCTGCCCTTCCGCGCTGAACTCAGGAAGGTACGGCTCGACGAAGGATTTCAAGGCGACCAGATAGGCGGCGCGGGACTCGAACGAGCCGACGGAGCTGAGCTTCAGCGTCAGGCTGCGGATGCCGACGTTTCGGAAGAAGGCCAGGGCCAGCTCGATGACTTCGGCGTCCAGGGCGGGGTCGTCCGTGCCCAGCGCCTCGACGCCGAGCTGCTCGTGCTGCCGGTAGCGGCCCTTCTGGGGACGCTCATAGCGGAAGTGCGTCGCACAGTAATAGAGTTTTGTAACGCCCCCTTGAGCATAAAGCGAATTCTGGAGGTAGGCGCGCAGGACCGGGGCCGTGCTTTCCGGGCGCAGGGTCAGCGAATCGCCGCCTTTGGTGACGAAGGTATACATCTCTTTCGAGACGATGTCCGTCTCCTCGCCGATGGAGCGGGTAATCAGGTCGGTGGACTCGAACACGGGCGTCCGCATCTCGCCGTAGCCATAGATGCGGCAAAGGGCGCGGAACTGGTCTTCCAGAAACTGACAGCGACCGCTGTCGTCCTGCCAGTCGGGTGCGCCGGGATAAAGGTCGTGTGTCCCTTTCGGGCGCGGGTACTTCAGGGGCATGGATCAGGCCGCCTCGCCTTGTCCATCGTCGGTGGGCAGTTCGGTGAACTGCCCCATGCGGCGGAACTTCTCGTAGCGCAGTGCGACCAGGGCTGGCACGGGCATATCCAGCAGCGGCGTCAAGCTGTCGAGCAGAGCGGCTTTGACGGTCGCCGCCGCCGCGCCATAGTCCCGGTGCGCCCCGCCCAGCGGCTCATCCACGATGCCGTCAACCACGCCTAGTTCCAGGGCGCGCTGCGCGGTCAGGTTCAGCGCCTTGGCGGCTTCGTCCTTGCGCTCCGGGTCGCGCCACAGGATGGCGGCGAAGCCTTCCGGCGGGATGACCGAGTAGACGGCGTGTTCCAGCATCAGGACGCGGTCGGCGACGGCAATGCCCAGCGCGCCCCCGCTGCCGCCCTCGCCGATGACGAGGGAGACGATAGGGACGGGCAGGGTCGCCATCTCGAACATGGAGCGCGCGATGGCCTCGGAGATGCCGCGCTCATCGGCAGCGATGTCGGCGGCGGCGGCGGCCGTGTCCACCAGGGTGATGACGGGCAGCCCGAACTTGGCGGCCAGGGCCATGATGCGGCCCGCCTTGCGGAAGCCTTCGGGCCGGGCGGAGCCGAAGTTGCGGTGCTGGCGCTGCTTTAGGTCACGCCCCTTTTGGTGGCCGACCACGGCGACCGGCAGGCCGTCCAGCTTCGCCAGCCCGGCGACGATCGCGCCGTCGTCGGCGAACAGGCGGTCCCCGTGCAGTTCCGTCCAGTCCTCGAAGATCGCGCCGATATAGTCCAGCGTGTAGGGCCGCTTGGGGTGCCGGGCGAGCAGGACCTTGTCCCAGGGCGACAGATCGGAAAAGAACGAGAGTAAAACGGCGGACCGGTGCTGTTCCAAATCGGCGATCCGGTCGGGCAGTTCGGGCGTGTTCTGGGGGTTGGCGTGGTCGGAGACGACTTGGCGGAGTTTGGACAGGTTCTCGTCCAACTCGGCCACGGCCTTCTCGAAATCAAGCACGTTCAGACTAGCCACGCGCGTCTCCCAGCACGGGTTCCATGCCCGACACGACCAGCGCCCCGTTCGTTCCATTCCGACCGGGGGACGGGGCGTGCGTCGGAACATCGGCGGGACGGCCCGCCAGCAGAGTCAGCAGCGTCGCCAGCGTTTGGGGCAGGTCGCGTCGGGGAACGACGGCGTCAATGTGGCCGTGCGCGAGCTGCCATTCCGCCGTCTGGTAATCTTCGGGCGGCTTTTGCACGGTTGCCTGCGCGACGACGCGCGCGCCGGCAAAGCCGATGGTTGCGCCGGGTTCCGCCAGGTGGACGTCGCCCAGGGAGGCGTAAGAGGCCAGGACGCCGGCCATGGTCGAGTCCGTCAGCACGACGAGGTAAGGCAGCTTCGCCTCGGCCAGCCGGGCGGCGGCGGCGGCCGTCTTCGCCATCTGCATGAGGGACAGCAGACCTTCCTGCATCCGCGCGCCGCCGCCAGTCGCCGTGAAGATCACCACGGGAAGCCGGCGCGACACGCCCTCTTCCATCGCCCGCGCGACTTTTTCTCCATGCACGGACCCCATCGAGCCGGCCATGAAATGGAAGTCGGCCACGCCCAGGACGAGCGGGATTTGCGCGATCCGCGCCAGGCCCGCCCGGAAGCTGTCATTCCCGCCGGTCGCGCCGACAGCCTTGGCCAGCTTCGATTCGTAGTCTTGAAACGGCAACGGATTGGTCGAGGCAAGATCGGCAAACAGCTCGCGCCAGGAGCCTTCGTCTACGGTGTAGGCGACCCGCTCCGCCGCCGTCAGCTTGTGGTGAAAGCCGCAGGCCGGGCAGACCTTCAGGTTTTTCTCGAAGTCTTTGGTGAACAGGATCTCGCCGCAGCGGACGCACTTGGTCGCGACTCCTTCGGGAACCTGCGCCGCCGCCTCGGCGGCGGGAGCGGGGGCAAATTTGGATTTACGACGAAACCATCCGTCCGGGGGCATAAAGTATCCTCGCGCTGCGTGTCTTCTGGAAATTCGGGAAACTTGGGAGAAGCCGTGCGACTTCCCATTATACCCCATAGACAGCAAAACGCGAGAATTGTTTCAGCATCTCGCCGCTCACTGCGCCAGCGCGACCTGGGCTGTCTTCGCGGCGGGCTTGTGGCGCGGTCGGCCCTGCATCGCCCGGTACAGCCGGTTTGCTTGGTCGGGCGCTGCCGCGTCCATGCCCGCGTTCACACCGGCGCTTTGGGCCGATTCCGGCGGCGGCGCCTGTCCCATCAGGGAGGACGCGAATGCGACCGTCGAAACGGTGGAGACGGCGAAAAAGTAGGCGACAAAACGACGCAGTGACATGGCATAACCCCCTGGAAAAGATACGGGAAAGGTTGGTTAAGCCTGATTGTCGGCAGGAGGGGGAAAGAACAAAAGCCTGGGAGGAATGCGGGGAACATTCGCCTCGCGGCAAGTGGCGAGGGGAACGGCTACGGCGAGGGGAACGGCTACGGCGAGACCGCCGCCATTCCTCGCGGGTCCCGAGGAGCGGCGGCGAGGGGCGAGGGCAGGGCGAGCGGCGCATAGCCCAGCGAGGAATGGCGGACGACAAGGCGCGCGGGGAAAACTTCCGTCGCGAAGGGAGCTTGCGGGTCGGCTAGGCGGCGCAGGATCAGCGAGCCGGCGGTCTTGCCGATGCCGTCGAAGTCCTGGGCCATCGTGGTCAAGCCCAAGTCGTCCAGGCCCGGCGGGACGACATCGTCGAAGCCGACCAGGGCGACGTCCTCGGGGACGCGCAGGCCCAAGCGGCGCAGCTCGGTGACCACGGGCGGCGCCCAAAAGTCGGCCAGCAGGAACACGGCGGTGGGGGCGTCGCGGCCGGTGAACAGCCCTCGCATCTGCTCCGGGTCCAGCCGGCGGCCCCCGTCGCGCACGAGGATCAAGTGGCGCGGGTCGAACTCCAGGCCCGCATCCCGCAGCGCCTGCTGGTAGCCGCGCAGCCGGTCGGCGGCGGCCTCGGTCGTCTCCATCCGCGTCAGGTGCGCGATCCGGGTGTGCCCCTGCGCGATCAGATGCTGCGTTGCCTCGTAAGCGCCTTGCAGGTTGTCGGTGCCCACGAAGTCCAGGGCGGCATGGGGGACGCGGCGGTCTATGGCGACGACGGGCATCTCCGTTTGCACGGTCTGGATCAGGTCCACGTTGGCGTGGCCGCCCTCGTGCCAGAGGACCACGCCCGCGAAGCCGTTCTCGCGGGCGTAGCGCAGACCCTCGGCCTCTTTCTCCGCCGCCTTCTGGTAGGTTTCGGCGTAGGTGTCCAGGACCAGCGGGTGATAGCCCTGCGCGGCCAGCGTCTCGTTGATGCCGTAAAACGTGTCGGTGAACAGGCTGCCGCCGAACCGCCGCCCCAGCAGGACGCCGACCAGGTGCGGCTCGGTCGCCCCGTGGGGGCGACGCGCCGGGTGGCCGGGTTTGCGGATGGGCGGCTGGACGCGATGCCGAGCCGTGTATCCGAGGTGGACCGCCGCCGCCAGCACGTTCTGGCGCGTCCCCTCCGAAACGAAGATACCGTTCTGGCGCTCGTTCAACACGGTGGAAACGACGGATTGCGAGACTTTGGCCCGCTCGGCCACATCTTTGAGGGTGACCGGCTTGAGGGTGTCCGGCTTAGGGGACGGCATGGCGCGTGAGACTTTCTTGCGACGACGCAGGCGGACGCTACGGCTTTATATAAAGATTATTTGAGTTTACCTACCCCCCCGGTTGTTTGTCAAGTGCCCGGCAAGACCGACAAAAAGAACAAAGCCCGCTCCTCATGGAGCGGGCGCCTCAGCAATGAAACAAAACATCCCTTATCAAAGGACAAGGGATGTTGACGGTGCGGGAGAAGGAGGTCAATATGCTGGTACACCCTTCACACTGACCCCCACACGCGCCGCCTCAGCCACATTGCGATCAAGATCATTCTGGAAGTGTTCTCGAACTTGATTTTCTTGATAGCCGGTCGCGTAAGTTATGTGGATTATAGCGTCGAACCCCGACCAATGCTCAACCCCGTGTAGCCGATGTTGGGGGCGGTGGTGTAGGAGTAGTCGTAGACGTTGCCGTTGTAATCGGTGACGGTGAGGTTGATGAAAATTCCGGCCCAGTCGCAGTCCTGGAAGCGGGAGGGGGTGGCGGGGGGTTGTTAGGGCGTGGCACGGCAACCCAGCCGAGGACGCCGGGGTAGTCGCTGGGTAGTCGGCAGAGACGCCCGTGGGGAAGGTGACGCCGGCCAAGAAGACGGCGGCGAAGGGGAGACACAGCAGAGCGGCACGGCGGACGGCGGTATAAAGATGGCAGACAAGGGCGACATAACGATCTCCTTGCGGCAACGACTTCGACACGGCTACTATGGCGACTGTTTCCATTGTAACATAGATTTGCTTGCCCGTCAACGAGCAGTTTTTGCCATAACAGACGGCGCGGGGCGGGGCGCGTGGAGGCGGTCCAGCATCCGGCTGACGGTGACGAACTGGTAGCCCTGGGCGCGCAGGCCGTCAATGATGGCGGGGAGCGCGGCGACGGTGGCGGGGGTGTCCTGGTGCAACAGGATGATCGCGCCGGGGGCGGCCCGGTCCAGCACGCGCTCCCGGATGAAGGCCGCCGTCGTGTCCGTGTCGTAATCCTTCGCGCCGACGGTCCAGGACACGGTGACGTAGCCGAGCGACTTGGCGACGTCCAGCACCTTGTCGTTGTATTGGACGCCGGGCGGGCGCATCAGGGTCGTATGGCGGCCCGTGGCCCCGAAGATGTCCGCGTCGCACAGGCGCAGCTCGCTGGCGATCTCGTGGGGCTTCAGCGCGGGCAGGCTCTGGTGGTTGTAGGTGTGGTTCGCCAGCTCGAAGCCGTCCCCGGCCAGCAGCCGGGCGACTTCGGGATGCTCCTTGACGCGCATCCCGACCAAAAAGAATGTCGCCGGGACGTTCTTCTGTTTGAGGATGGCGGCGACGGCGGGGCCGTACCGTGGGTCCGGCCCGTCGTCGAAAGTCAGGGCGACCTCGTGGACGTTTGGATCGCCCTCTTGCAGCAACGCCTGCCCTGGGTCATAATGGTCTATGCCCTTCCACTGGCGCACCCACTCGACCGGGCTGAAAACCTTACGCAGTGGAATCTTGCGGTGCGGGTCCAGCGCCCAGACGGCCAGCGCGCCGCCGAGGACAACGGCGGTTCCCAGCGCGGGGCGCATCTTACGAAGACGAGGAGACATGCGGGTATTATACCTGAACGATGAAACCGCTTTTTTGAGACTTTTTTCGTCAATTTTTTCATCGGGTTTTAATGTCCTGCAAACACCGCTTGACGAACCACGGGGAATGCATTATAATGTAAGGGAGAATAGTGCATGGTCTGTACCACAAGCAGGCCGCAGAAGGTTTCGTCAGTAAAGTTCGTCAGTAAAGTTCGTCAGTAAAGTTCGTCAGTAAAGTTCGTCAGTAAAGTTCGTCAGTAAAGTTCGTCAAGGGTTTAAGCCATGTCTTCCGGGCAGCACGACGCGGCGGAGAACCGTCCGCCGGGGGTGCCCGAAGCGTCCGAGTGGGCAGAAGCCTCCGATGAGCCGGTTTATGTGATCAGCATTGCCGCGAAGCTCGCCGATCTGCCTTCCTGGACACTGCGCGTGCTGGACAAGGAAGGCATCGTCCGCCCCCAGCGGACCGCTAAGGATCGTCGGCTCTATTCGGACCGGGACATCGCGCTGCTGGCGCGCATCCGCTACCTGACGGAAGAGCGCGGCGTCAACATGAACGGCGTCAAGCTGATTCTGGAGATGGAAGGCCTTTGGACGGCGATGGAGCCGGAAAGGAGGACCTGACGACAACGGTATGGGCCAAATCCAACCAACTTTATTATCCACCAATGTGACGCAGGAGCGTCGCCACGGGTTGAAACCCAAGGTTTGATGAAGAAATATATTGAAAACAACAGGAGGCCGTTGCTGATTACGCTGGCAGTTGCTCTCCTCTTTGCTTTTTGTTTAGCCGGATTTTTCATGAGGCAAAATTATATATCGCAACAAGATGCGCCGCAACAGTACGTCACCCTCACGGAAATGCAACATGGGCATATTCAACATATTCAGGTAACAAAGGAAAGATTGAAACAAATCGACGCTGATGCAAGAGCGGCCTCTCTAAACGCAATTGAGGAAGTAAATCGCCAGCGGAACCAGAAGTAGTCAGACTAGCCGAAGGGATACTAACACACTACCAGCCGCATCCGAGGAGGAGATCAGCATGTCGAACGATCCTAACATCAACCAAATGAGTAGTGCAGACCAGAGAGGAAATATATGAAACTAGCCATCTCGCCCAAGAAACGTTTCATAGTTGCTGCCTTTGTTGCACTGATTTTTATCGTTGCTATATCTCTAGGGGGCTATGCCATAAGACAAAACTATGAGGCGCATCATTATGTGACGCTTACAATGGAAGATGACAAGGGGCGTATAACCCATGAGAAAGTGTCTCAACAAAGGTTGGAGCAGATTAACAGAGATGCCAACAAGATGTACAGAGACATCACCGAACAGGTGGACCGAGAGCGAAAGCAAAAAGGCCAACTCCCCATACAGCATCAATAGCTTGTCTTAACTGGCAGCAGTGCAAGATAGACGGTTTGATCTAAGATCAATGGTACTATCTAGCTGGCTCGCCACAAAAGGCGACTGCACGAGGAGATCACGATGTCAAGCAACCTTACAAACAATCCAGCAACGGATCAGGCGAGCCAGTCGGCTCCGACGGACCAACTGGCTCCGGCGGACCAGAGCGAGCCGATGGACGTAGAGGCGGCGCGTCGGATAGAGGATGGGAAGCTGACGCGGCGTGCGGCGCTGCGGAAGCTTGGGTTCGGGGCAGGAGTGGCGGCGTTCTCGCTGCTGGGCGTGGATGACCTGGCGCGTCTGGTGGGTCAGCGGCTGGCGCGTCATTCGTACCGCATTGTTCGACGCCGACTCAACAATCCATTTTTACAGGGCTTGCATTATGATCACCGATAAATTGGGCAATAGAGAAAATGTCAAAAAAAAGCCCCCTTATGTATTAGCTGTTCTAATCACGGCAATCTTGTCAATAACTTTAACTGCGTTTGTTGATCAGAAGCGGTGGGAAGCACGTGAAAAGCAACAGCAAGAAGAATGGCAACACCAGGCGGTTCAGGCAGAGAGTCAACTTCGTGCTATGGGCATCAACCCCCCCTATGGGCGTCAACCCCCTAGATAGTGCATTTCGTAATGGGCTGGTACAATGAGTGCTAAAGCTCAACAGCACTGTGCAGTGAGAATATGTCAAAAGAAAATAGCCTTTTTGCGTTAGCTGTTCTAATCACAGCGGTTCTGTCAGTAACTCTAACTGCGCTTGTTGACCAGAAGCGGTGGGAGGCACACGAAAGGCAACAGCAGGAGGAATTGCAGCAACGGATGCTTCAAGGTGAAAACAATATTCGTAGGCAACAGCAGGAGGAATTACAGCAACGGATGCTTCAAGGCAAAACGAAATCCGCGCAATGAGGGTGAGGTTTGATGAGGGTGAGGCTGCCAAGAACCCGCGTCCAGCCCTCCGGGTCTGCCAGTGCAGGGAACGCAAGACAGACAGGGAACGCAAGACAGACAGGGAACGCAAGAGAGAGTTGTCGTGTGACTTCTTGCGTCCCTTTCCATTCTTCCGTCCCCTGCACTGGCAGACCCGGAGGGCTGGACGGTGGGCACTTCTGAGCCTCGGATTTCAACCCGTGGCGTTCCACCCGTGACGGCGCAACCCGTGGTGACTGCTGCGTCACATCAGTTATCCACTCAACTTTATCACAGGGAATTATTTACTTTTGATTTATCCATCCGCAGACACCATCGAAGACAAGGTCAAAAGCCGTTACTCGCTTGTCGTCTTGTCCGCCAAGCGCGCCAAGCAGATCAAAGAAGGAGCGCCGGTTCTGATCGAGACCACGTCCACCAATCCACTTACCATCGCGCTAGAAGAGATCGCGGCGGGCAAGGTCACGGCGACTGAAGTGGAGGCAGACATCGTGCCGCAGGCTGCCTCTTCAGGCACGCCCGGCGGCGCGGGCGCCTCCCTCACGGCGGCGCGGCCTGACCATCGCGCGGAAAAATTGACTACAGAAAAACCGACCATGGAGGAGCCTGGCAACAACGACGCCGAGGGCGAATAGGAACAACGATATGGCAAAATCAGTGGGGATTGACCTGGGGACGACCAACTCCGTCGTAGCCGCCATTGACGAGATCGGGGTGCCGGTCGTCATCACGCTGTCGGAGGGCAGCCGGCTGTGTCCCTCAGTCGTCGGCTTTTCCAAAACCGGGGAACGCCTGGTCGGGCAGCTCGCCAAACGCCAGGCCATCACGAACCCGGACCGGACGATCTCGTCCATCAAGCGCCAGATGGGGACCCGCTACAAGGTCTCCATTGACGGCAAGGAATTTTCGCCCGAAGAAATCTCGGCGATGATCCTGACCAAGCTGCGCGCGGACGCCGAAGGGTTTTTAGGCGAACCCGTCACCGACGCCGTCATCACGGTCCCGGCCTACTTCTCCAACGCCCAGCGCGAGGCGACCAAGCAGGCCGGGAAGATCGCCGGCATTGAAGTCGTGCGGATCGTCAACGAGCCGACGGCGGCGGCCCTGGCTTACGGCCAGGACAAGTCGGAAGAGCAGACCGTCCTGGTCTGGGACCTCGGCGGCGGCACCTTCGACGTTTCCATCCTGGAACTCGACAACGGCGTCTTTGAAGTGCGGGCGACATCCGGCGACACGCACCTAGGCGGCGACGACTGGGACATCCGCATCATTGATTGGATGACGGCCGAATTCAAAAAAGAGGCCGGCATTGACCTGACCAAAGACCGGATGGCGATGCAGCGCCTCAAAGAAGCGGCGGAAAAGGCCAAGATCGAGCTGTCCACGCTGATGACGGCCAGCGTCAACCTACCCTTCATCTCGTCCACGCCCGAAGGCCCCGCCCACCTGGAGCTGACTCTGTCACGCGCCCAGCTCGAAGATATGACGCAGGACCTGATCGAGCGCATGATCGGGCCGACGATGCAGGCCCTGAACGACGCCAAGCTGGAGCCGAAGGGCATCCAAAAGGTGCTCCTGGTCGGCGGCATGACCCGTATGCCGGTCGTCCAGGAGCGCGTCCGCACCATGTTCGGCCAGGAGCCGCACAAGGGCGTCAACCCGGACGAGATCGTCGCCCAGGGCGCCGCGCTCCAGGCCGGCATCGTGAGTGGGCAGGTCACCGACATCGTCCTCCTCGACGTCACGCCGCTTTCGATGGGCATCGAGACGCAGGGCGGCGTCTTCACCAAGCTGATCGAGCGCAACACCACGATCCCGACGTCCGCCTCCCAGGTCTACACGACGGCGGTGGATAACCAGTCCGCCGTGGACATCCACGTCCTGCAAGGCGAGCGCGACTTCGCCGTGGACAACAAGACGCTGGGCAAGTTCCAGCTCAACGGCATCGCGCCGGCCCCGCGCGGGCTGCCGCGCATCGAGGTCACGTTCGACATTGACCAGAACGGCATCGTCCACGTCTCCGCCAAGGACATGGCGACCGGCAACATACAGAAGGTCGTCATCACCGCCTCCAGCGGCCTGGGCCAGTCCGAGGTCGAGCGCATGGTCCACGAGGCCGACCAGTACCGCAAGGCGGACGAAAAGCGGCGCGAGGAGCAGGAGATCAAGAACAAGGCGGACCAGCAGATCTATACCGCCATGCGCATCGCCGCCGATGCGCGCGGCATCGTTCCGCAGAATCTCATTGAAGGCGTCAATCAGGCCGCGGGTCGGCTGACGGCCTCCCTCAGCAACTTCGACACCGTGGGCGCGAGGCACGGCATGGAAGAGCTGAACGCCGCGCTGATGACCCTCAGCAGCGCGTTCTACGAGGCGAAGACGCGCCAGAACGGCAACAGCGCCCCCGCCGCCGCCCAGGCCGTGCCGGATCTCAGCAAGGTCACGGCGATTGACGACCCCGGAGCGGAGACCTCGGTCGGGGCCAGCGGGTTCGACCCGGATGCGGACAGCCGCATTGACATGGACGATCTACTGAAAGAGGAAGAAAGCGCGGGCGCGAGCGACTTCCGCGACGTCTGACTTTCTGCTCAGAATCGGCAAGCTCACTGTGGAGTTCTGCGGGGTCGAATGCCCTCCTGGAAACCAGCACCCGTTCTTTGGTGTTGTTCCGGCAATGGAGGCGTTCGGCCCCCGCTGTTTGTCACTCGAACGATGCATTTGAAGATGCATTTGAAATTGATGCATTTGAAATCACTTTATGGCTAACAAACGCGATTATTATGAGGTGCTGGGCGTCACCCGGTCCGCCTCCGTGACCGAAATCCGCTCGGCCTATCGGAAGCTGGCCGCCAAGTATCACCCGGATGTGAACCCCGGCGACCACGCCGCCGAGGAAAAGTTCAAGGAGCTGAACGAGGCGCACGAAGTCCTCTCGTCTCCCGAAAAACGGCCCTTGTATGACCAATACGGGCATGACGGGCCTGCGGCCGGCTTCGGCGGCATGGGCGAAGGCGGCTTCGGCGACATCTTCGACATGTTCTTCGGCGCGGGCGGCGGGGGCGGGCGTTCCTCCGGTGAGCGCGCGCGGCAGCAGGCCGCGCAGGGGAACGATCTGCGCTACGACCTGGAGATCACGCTGGAGGAGGTCGCGTCCGGCGTTCCAAAAACGCTGCGCCTGTCGCGCCTCGAAGGGTGCGAGACCTGTCACGGCAGCGGCGCGAAGCCCGGCACCCAGCCGCAAACTTGCCCGGCCTGCTCCGGGACCGGTCAGGTGCGCCACGTCCAGAACACCATCCTCGGCTCGTTCGCGACCGTCGCCCCCTGCGCCCGCTGCGGCGGGGCGGGCCGCGTCATTCCCGACCCCTGCGCCACCTGTCGGGGCCAGGGCCGTGTGCGCCAGACAATCGAGCATACCGTGGACATCCCCGCCGGCGTCGATTCGGGGACGCGCTTGGTGGACCCCGGCCAGGGCGATGCCGGCCTGCGCGGCGGCGGGCGCGGCGACTTGTACGTCATCATCTATGTCCAGCCGCACGCTCACTTCACCCGCCGGGGCATGGACGTGGTGTACGAAGCGCCCGTCACTTTCGCGCAGGCGACTCTGGGCGACACGTTCGAGGTGCCGGTTTTGGGCGGGACGGAGAAGCTGACCATCCCCGAAGGGACGCAGCCGGGGACGACTTTCCGCCTGCGCGGCAAGGGCTTCCCCGACGTCAACTCGCGCAGCCCGGAGCGCGGCGATCAAGTCGTCAGTATCAAGCTGAAGGTGCCCCAGAAGCTCACCGAGGAGCAGCGGCGCTTGGTAAAAGAACTGGCCGCCGCTTCCGGCGAGACGATACACGTCGAGGAGCGCGGGCTGCTGGGCAAAGTCAAAGGCGCGTTCACGCACAAATGACTTGGGAGACTGCCCGATGCGGCCACCGTCTTACTTCCTGACGCGGCCCCCCGTTCGCTCCGACGCCGCGACGGAAGCCGCCTTCGAGGCGCTGTACGCGGACCGGATCGCGCAGGGCGGGGGCGGCCTGGTCCGCTACGCCCTGCCCGCCCCTATCTGGCAGTTCCTGTGCTGGCTGGCGGACACGAAAGGCCTTCTGTTGCACGGGTCCGGCAACGGAGGGATTGAGCGCTTTGAGCCGCGCCAGTCCGACGACATCCAGGAGTTCGGCAACCGCCGGGCCGTTTATGCCGCGTCAGACGGCATTTGGCCGATCTACTACGCCGTCCTGGATCGGGAGCGGCATCGCATGTCACTCATTAACGGCTGCTTCCGCCTCGCGGAAGAAACGGGGGGACTGAGCGAGCCGTTCTACTTCTTCTCGATCAGCCGTGACGCTCTCCAGCGGCGGCCGTGGCGGCGGGGCTTTGTTTACCTGCTGCCGCGTCCGGGCTTCGAGCCGCAGCCGCCGCTCCACACGGACGATGGCAACTTCCATGTTGCCCAGTGGGCCAGCCTTGTCCCGGTCATGCCGCTGGCGCGGATCGCCGTCGGCCCGCAGAATTTCCCGTTTCTTGAGCAGATACGCGGTCACGATGACGCCGTTGTCTGGGACAGGGCGGCAGCAAACCCGGATGGCTTCCCGTGGCTGGATGTAAAGAGAGACATGACTTTGCGCTGGGCGGAAATCAGCATAGACGCGGGGCCGGAAGCGACCGATGCCGTGGGCGCGGCCCTCTCTGCCGCCGGATGCGGCGGCTTCGAGGTGCGCGAAACGGCGCAGCTGCCCGCCATTGTCGGCTACCTACCCGTAGACGACCGCCTGGAAGACCGCCTGGCGTCCCTCAAAGACGCGCTGGCGCGGCTGCCGCAGTACGGCGTCACGGGCGCGGGCACGGACCTGACCCTGCGCTACGTCGAGGAGGCCGACTGGGCAAACGCCTGGAAGGCGTTTTATAAGCCCTTCCGCGTGGGCCGCCAGCTGGTCGTCACCCCGCCCTGGGAGCATCCCGACCTTGTGCCGGACGACATCCCCCTCGTCATAGACCCCGGCATGGCCTTCGGGACCGGCAGCCACCCCACCACGCAGCTTTGCCTTACTGCACTAGAACAGTACGTTCATCCTGGCAGCCGAGTGGCCGACATCGGCACCGGCTCCGGCATCCTCGCCATCGCCGCCGCCAAAATGGGCGCGACTTTGGTAGAAGCGAACGACAATGACCCGCTGGCCGTCAAGATCGCGCGGGAGAACGCCGCCGCCAACGGCGCCTCCGCTGAGGTCATGGACGCTCTGCCGATGGGCCAATATGATGTGGTAGTCGCCAACATTCTGGCTGATGTCATCGTTGGAATGTCCGCAGAACTGTATGGACTTATGGCACCGAGCGGCATTCTCATCGCCTCCGGCATCATTGACACCCGCGAAGCTGATGTTCGGAAGGCCCTGGAAGACGTTGGGCTGACGCACATCGAGACGCGGCGGCAGACGGAGTGGGTCGCGCTGGTCTTTCGCCACACTGAGGTATAACCGATGCCGCTTGAGTTCCGCTACTTCCGCGCGCCGGAGGATGAGATCGGCTTTCTGACTGGCAATCGCACCTGTTCCCTCTGCGGGCAGTCTGGCCGCTGTTTCCCTTTAGATGGCGTGAATATCTCGGAACTGAGTGAGGAGGAGCGCAGAGGCAAGATCGGCTGCTTTGACTGCCTGCGCCGGGATCGGTTCGGCTTCACACACGTCACTGAGGTTGGGCTTATTACTGAGGACGGTCTTTTACATTTCGACGAACTCGATGACACACCCAAGCGAGTATTCGTCGTCGCAAGTGATGGGGAGGCCATTGCCGACAGCGCGCCGCTTGTCCACCCGCCAAAGCCTCATGTCTCCGAAGAGGCCGTTGCGGAGTTGCGGCGGACGCCGGGTTTCTCAACGTGGCAGGATGTCACTTGGCCTGTCCATTGCAACGACTTCATGGCTTATCTGGGGATTTGGGGGCCGGAGGATTTCGATAATGCCTCACCTGGAGCGGGCCGTCAGCTATTCCTCGAAATGGTTGATCCTTTCTTCCACAGCAGGTGGACCGAAGATAAGGGACCGCGCTTTGGGCAGAACTTCGTTGCCTTCCAGTGCCTGCACTGTCAAACACGCACCGCCACTTACGACATTGACTGAGACCCTATGACCCGTTTCTTTGTCCACCCCGACCAATTCGCCGGCGGCCTCGTCACGCTGGGCGCCGATGATGCCCACCACTTGCGCGTCGTCCTTCATGCCCAGCCGGGACAGCCCATCGCCGTGCTGGACGGTTCAGGGCGTGAATGGCCGGCGACTCTGCTGGAATTGGGTAAAACGAAAGCGGCGGCGCGATTGGGCGAACCGGTTTCGCCCCAAACTGAGCCGCCAGTTCAGATCGCCGTCGCCCAGGCCCTGCCCAAAGTGACGGACAAGATGGAGCAGGTATTGCAGCGCGGGACGGAGATCGGCGCGAGCGGTTTTTGGGCGTTTGCCAGCGAGCGCAGCCTGACGCACCTGACGGGAGAGCGGCACGACAGGCGGCGGGGGCGTTGGGAGGCGATCATCAAGACGGCGGCGGAGCAGGCGCACCGCGCCCGGCTACCCGCGCTGCGCGTGGACGGAGATTTTGTCGAGGTCCTGGAGGCGGTGGGTGAAGTTGACCTTGCACTGCTGGCCTACGAAGGCGAGCGGGAAACGATGCTGCGGCGCGCGCTTGCGGCCCTGCCCGCCCCGCCAAAACGCATTTTGATCATCGTCGGGCCGGAGAGCGGCCTGACCGACAGTGAAGTCAAGGCGGCGCGCAAGGCCGGTGTCCCGACCGTCTCGCTCGGACCGCGCATCCTGCGGACCGAGACGGCGGCCCTGGTCATGGTCTCGCAAATTCTTTTTGCCCTGGAGCAATAATCCTGTTCGTTGACATCCACAACCACATCCTGCCCAGCGTGGACGACGGCGCGCGCAATGTCGCCGAGGCGCTGGAAATGGCGCGGCAGGCCGTTGCGGCGGGCACGGACACGATGGCCGCCACGCCCCATCGGGGCTGGTTCCTGCGCCGTCCCGCCCGCCCGGAAGTCGTGCGCGAACACGTCGCCGGCTTGCAGGAGTCGCTGAACCGGGCGCGCATCCCCCTCAAAGTCGTGCCGGGCGTGGAGATCAAGATGGCCCCGCGCGTCGCCGACGACTTAGTGAGCGGCGAGGCCGGAACACTGGGGGATGCCGGCCGCTGGGCGCTGATCGAGCCGCCGTTCGACCGCATCCCGGCGGGCGGCCTCCAAAGCCTGCATAAAGTGATTGAGGCGGGCTTCCAGGTCGTCCTCGCCCACCCGGAGCGCTGCGCCGAAGTTCAGCAGAGCCTGGCCTTTCTCGAGGCGTGCGCCGGCCTGGGGCTGGCCTTCCAACTCACCAGCGGCAGCCTCCTGGGCCGCTTCGGGCCGCGTGCGCAGGACACGGCCCACGCCATCCTCGCCCGCGCCGCCGACTGGCCGCTCGTGATCGCTTCGGACACCCACGACCTCCACGACCGCTCCTGCGCCCTGCTGCGCGAGGCCCGCGACGCTGCCGCGCTCCTGGTCGGGGAGGAACGCGCGCAGGAAATGGTGGACGCGCGGCCCCGCGCGATGATCACCCCCTAAAAACCTCGCAAAACCCGCACGATTAGCCCTCCAGTTCTCCCCACAAGATGCCGACAATGACGGCATGGACACCAGCACCATTTCCGCGCTGTCGCAGGCCCTAGACCTCGGCTCCACGCGCCTGCAAGCCATCTCCAACAACATTTCCAACGTCAATACGCCGGGCTTCAAGCGCCAGGATGCCACCTTTGCCGCCCTGCTCCAGTCGGCGGAAGGCGGCGACGCTCTGCCGCAAGCCGCGCCCGATCCGCGCCACCTGACGCTCGACGATGACGCGAAAGGCGGCTCGCCCTCGCTCGTGACCCAGCGCAGCGGCTCGATGCGGTCCGACGGCAACAACGTGGACATTGACGCCGAAACCAGCCGGCTGGCGGCGGCGGAAATTTATTATCAAGGAGCCTCGCAGCTCCTCAGCGGGCAGTTCGCGAGCCTGAAATATGTGATTGCGGGAGGACGCTAACCGATGGGATTCATGGACACGCTGGCGATCAGCGCTTCGGGCATGACGGCGGAGCGGCTGCGGATGGACGTGGTCGCCAACAACCTGGCGAACGTCAACACGACTCGCACGCCCGGCGGCGGGCCGTTCCGCCGCCAGCAGGTCGCGATGGCCCCCGCGACCGCCACCTTCGGCGAGACCCTGGCGGGCCTGTCCGGCGAGGACGATGGCACGGAAACCGCGCGGGGCGGCGTGCAGGTGTCGGGCATCGTCCCCGACATGCGCCCCTTCAAGCGCGTCTACCAGCCCGGCCACCCCGACGCCGACAAGCAGGGCTACGTCAACCTGCCCAACGTGGACACCGTGACCGAGATGGTGGACATGATGGGCGCCACCCGCGCCTACGAGGCCAACGTCGCCGCCGTCGGGGCCGTCAAAGGCATGGCGATGAAAGCCCTGGAGATCGGAAGAGCTTAGGAAAACGGCCCGGCGTCAGACGCTCCAGTCTACAAAGCTCACGCTGGGTATCTGCTGGAAATGCCGCCGGTTGGCGGTCACGACGGTGAACCCTCGGTTGATGGCAGACGCCGCGATGCGGCAATCGCGCGTCCCCACTCGCTTGACTTCCGCCGGCCAGCGTTGATACAGGTCTTCGTCCGCCTGCGTGTACGGCAGGATCTGGAACTGCCGCAAAAACTCCTGGGTCAGCACCAGATCACGGTACGCGATCGGGATGAGCGGGCTTTCCTTCGGTCGGGCGGGGTTCAGCTTTGCCAAGACACCCAGCCGCCCCCGGAACTGTTCCTCCACGACCACGGCGGGCAGCCAGAGTTGGGGCGGCGGGACCGCCAGCGCCCGGCGGTTCAGGCCGCTATTCCTGCCCCGGAAGAGAAGGCTTGCGGTGTCGTTATCCAAGACGAACATGGCCTACTCGACCAGCCCATGCTTCCGATCCATCTCCCGCCGCGACTGTTCCATCTCCTCGATGAACTCGTCCCACAGCGGGTCATCCGCAAACCCGCCGATGACGCGGGCGAGCGGATGCTCTTCCGGCGGCGCGGCTCCGTTCGTGCCGTTATGATCCGCCCTCGGCGACTCCGCCGCACCCTTATCCTTGATGGTTTCCACTATTCTCCTCCTGACTTGCCGGTGCCTCCCATTAGGCCGCCGTGCCCACAGTTTACCCTATCCTCCCCGTGTCCTCAACCATATTGAGAAACGTGATAGGCGCCACCCGCGCCTACGAGGCCAATGTCGCCGCCGTCGGGGCCATCAAAGGCATGGCGATGAAGGCGCTGGAGATCGGAAGGGCGTAAGTGGATTGAGAGCTACGGCAACCTTCGTGCAGATTGCAGAGACTGTTTCGCTAATGCGGCTAATTTCTTATCATGCCGCTGGTCTTGTGAGGCGATGTCAAAAGCTGTCATGTATTCTGACTTTGCCTCTTTGGAGCGACCTGCCTTAAGGAAAGCCCCTGCCAAACGGAAGTGCCATCTTGCTTTGTCGGCAGGATTTTTCAGTCCTTTGTAGTCTAGCCGAATCACCGTCTGATATTCTGCAATCGCCTCTCGAAATTTACCCTGTTGCTCTAGTATAATTCCTGCTTCATTGTAGGGAGGCCAATCGTTAGGGCCTATTTTAGAAGCAGCCTGGAATTCTTGAAGGGCAGCGGAATACTGGCCGTTGTGCAGATATTGCGATCCTTGCATGTCGTGTTCAAATTCCGCCTGATTGATATCGGATCCAGTCGCCGAACTTGCATGACGTGAACAGCCTGAGACTGTCATAAAAACCAGCATAGCCAGCAAAGGATAAAGCGCCTTCTTGCAGCAGAGTCTTGACTGGCACATAGTTGGCGTGAATTGCGGGGAGATCATTGCAGAGCCTCCATCTCTCAAGTTACTGGCCTCGCAGCTCAGGAGAACAACTTTGAACTGCGAGACCAGTTGGAACTTCTATCTTGCCCCTCCCAGCCCATGCAGATACGCATCTCCGGCTTGGGCAGCAAAGCCAGCATCTGCTTTCAATGTCCCATTCTGCATATACTGATATAATTCCCATTGCCTCGTCATATCTGCATCGGGATGGGTGCTCTCGAAATTCCGCAACATCTGCGCTTCATTGGCGAGACCTTGATTGTTGATGTGCTGGTTGTTGTATTTATCCAGGAGTGCGGCTGCACCAAAACCTCCGCTTAAAGCCCCTAAGCCGCCTGTGACTGCTCCTTTGACTGTACTACTCACCGATGCTATGTTCTGCCAAAGCTTTTTCAGCCAGTCAGGTATCTTGAGATGCCCGCTGGGATCGCTGAAGTTGACGGGATCACCATCGCAGTAGGCATAGGGCTTCTGCCCTAGCTCCGTGTCCCGCGTCAGGAAGCACCCGAACTGCACATCGTAGTAGCGTGCCCCCACCTTCTGCAGAGGCAAAGCGTCCGCCGCCCCGTCCCCGTCCGAGCGGTAGCCCGACGAGGCGTTGTAGAGGTACGGGTTCGCGCTTGACCCCGCCGGAGGCAATACCTATCGTGTCGCTCGTGCGCTGCCCATCCGCGTCGTAGCTATCCACATCGTAATCATCCTTTTCTACATCTTGACTATTCTTAGCTGTCATCTTTACGACTCGTTTTACGTTCCATCCATGCCGCCGACTTAGGTATTAGGTCTTCATGCCACAGAATGATCCATGCGCCTGCAAATGTTACTGCTATGATGAGCAGCAACGCTAACTCGCCCTGAAACTGGTGTACCTTCAGAGCGCGTTGAGCGGGAGGTATGAGAGTATTCGTGTAGGTGGGGAGACCAACAGGCGAACCGCTTTTATTGCGCGTAGTGCTTTCTATCGCACATCCATCCAGACACCACGACAGGACGCAGACGCTTAAGATGACCCAGGCAATCTTTTTGATTTTCGCCATTATTAGGATTGTGGTGGATGATGGGAGGCATATGGTATTTATGTTTCCAACTGCCTCCCAAGAAACTGCCGGAACCAGATGTTACAGAGTTATGTCTTGCCAGTATGCAGCACCAGGATGTCTACGAAAGGCGCGATAATTGTTGTAGGCATTTATAATGGCAGGTATTCCACCATATCCAAGGCCTTGAATGCCCTCAATGATTATTGACCAGTGTCCAGTTGGGTCTACATGGTTGACGGGATCGCCATCGCAGTAGGCGTAGGGCTTCTGGCTCAGAACCGTGTCCCGCGTCAGGAACACGCCCAGCTCCGGGTCGTAGTAGCGCGCCCCCACTTTCTGCAACGGGGCCGCGTCCGCCGGGCCGAAGCCGTCCGAGCGATAGCCTGAAGACGCCCCCCACTGGTAGTGGTCCACCGTGCTCCCGCCCGAAGCGATGGTCTGGCCGAACCCATAGTACGCCGCCGACCAAGCCACGTTCTGGCTCCCGTTCGTCGTCTGGCGCACCGCCCCCAGGCCGTCGTACAGCAGGCTCTCCCCCCGCTGCTCACCAGCCCGTTCCCGTACAGGTTCACCCGCGCCGTCGTCTGGTTCGTCTCCGTCAGCGTCGTGTCCCCATCCAGCTGGTAGTCCAGCTGCGAGCCCCCCGACTGCCACCCGAGTTGACGGTCCAGGCCGTCGTACACGAAGCTGACCGGGCTGCTGCCCGCCGCCGCGATGCCCGTCAGGTTGCCCGCGAAGTCGTACCCGAACTGCGTCGCGTATCCCCCGAAGCCAGGCGAAAGACCCGTCACCTGGCTCGTGCGCTCCCCGTCCGCGTCGTAGCCATACGTCGCCGAGGCGTAGGACGTGCCGCTGTAGATGAAGCCGGTCACCTCGTCGTCGGCGTCGTAGCTGAACGTGCCGTTGAGGTAGCTGCCGCTCTCGCCGATGCGGTTGCCCACGCCGTCGTAGGCGTAGCTGATGTTCTCCAGGACCAAGCCGGTGCGGACCTCGCTGGTCAGGTGCCCCTGCCCGTCATAGCCGAAGTTCTCGACCGTGGCGTTGTTGCTGGCGGGGTCGGTGCTGGTGCCCTCGTAAGTGGAGGTGATCTGGCCGTCGGCGTTGAAGACGTAGTCGTAGGCCGACAAGACGGCCCCGGTGGCGTTGACGATGTTGTAGTAGGAGCTACGCAAGTCGTTGCTGCCGTAGTAGAGGTCGCTGCGGATGCCGTTGGGCAGGTAGATATGGCTCTGGTTGCCATCAGGGTCGTAGCCATAGGAGACGGTCTGGCCGGGGATGCCGGCCTGGCTGATCTGGTCGCGGGCGGTGTAGGTGAAGGTGTGGACGCTGCCCAGGAAGTCGGTGACGGAGGAGAGCAGCCCCTTCTGGCCGGGCGCGTCGTAGGCGTGGCTGACGGCGCGGACGCCGTTGCCGTCTTCCTCCAGGAGCCGGTTGTCGGCATCGTAGGAGCGGGTGCTGGCCATGAGAGCATTGGCGAAGCCGGTCAGGTTGCCGTTCGGGTCGTAGGTGAAGGCGCGGGTGCTGCCGTCGGGGTAGGTGGTGGTGACGAGCCGCTCCCAGGCGTCGGGGGTGTAGGTGGTGGTGCGGTTCATCGCGTCGGTGCGGCTGAGGGCAAAGCCAAGGGCGTCGTAGACCCATTGGGTCTGGTGGCCGAGCGGGGTGGTGACACTGTGGAGGTCGCCGTTGGCGTCGTAGCCGTACTGCGTCGTGTGCTGGTTGGTGTCGGTCTTGGAACTGACCAGACCGTAGCTGCCGATGGCAAAGGACGTGGTCGCCAGCACGTTGCCGTTCGCGTCCTTTTCCTGCACTTGGATAAGGTTATCGTAGCCGTCGTAAGTCGCCGCGACGCTCCTCCCGGTCGGCTTCGTGATTGTCAGCGGCCTGTTGTGGCTGTTGTAGGTGTAGGTCGTTGTGTTGGTGTAAGGATCGCTGGCGGTCAGGACGTTGCCCATGCCGTCGTAGGTCTTGTTCCAGGGGAAGCCGCGCCGGTCCAGTTTCTGGGTCAGGTTGTTGGCGGCGTCGAACGTGTAAGACTCGTGGTATCCCAGCGCATCGTAAACGGCGCTCAACCGGCCTGTGTTGTCGTACCAGTAGGCGGTGTTGTGCGAATTCGCGTCCGTGACCGTTGTGGCCAGGGCGCTTGTGACGTTGCGAACGCCGTCATAGCCATAGGTGAACGTGGTCTGGTTGCCCAGGTTGTCTCTTTCCCAGGCGATGCTGTTATCCGCCGAATTGTACGAGAGCGTCGCCGTATTCCCGCGCAGGTCCTTGATGCTGGTGATGTTGTGGTTGCTGTCATAGCCCAGGTTGAGGCTGTAGCTCGTGCCGTTGAGGGTAGGATATGTCACCGACGACATATTGCCGCTGCCGTCGAAGCCGAAGCTGAACACACGGCCTTTCGGGTCCGTGAGGGAAGTGTAGTAGGTGCTGTTGTAGCCGAACGTGACCTGGCGGCCCGTCGGGTCCGTGAGGCCGAGCATTCCGCCGTTGCTGGCGGCCCGGTTGACCGTGATGACGTTTCCGTTCTCGTCGCTGATGGTGGTCAGGTAGAAGTAGCCGCTGCTGCCGTAGAGGGCGAAATGCCAGTCCGTTTGATCTTTCCTGATCAAGTCATAGCTGGCGATGGGGCTGCCGTTGGCGATCAGGCGGTCGTGGATGCCGGGCGGCGGCGTGTAGACGCCGTTCACATTCCCAAAGACGTAGTGATTGCCGTTGCCCCAGCCGATGCGAACATTGCCGGAGCCGACGTCTTTCAGGTTCGTGTCGTAAATCAGCGCCCACTTCGCGCCCCGGCTCGGAGAGCCGACATTGTTCTCGCTGTTGTGGTACAAAGTCAGGTCCACGACCAGGCCGCCTCGCGCGACCCAACTGACCGTTGGGACTTCCGTCAGCTTGTTGCCCGTGGCGGTGCTGACGCCGCCGACGCTGCTGACCCACGAATAGCCGGGGCCGGGGCTGGACGCCGCGTTGCCGCCTACGCCCCCGCCGTCATTTGGGTCAGAATGGATCGGGGTCGCTTGCAGGGCAGATAGGGAGAAAGCCGCCAGAGGAGAAAGCCGCCAGAAGAAGAGTGACGAAGAACGTCAGAGCCGAGAGACGCGGCCGAGAGAAGAAGGGGCAGGTATCGTGCCTGTCACGAGAAAGGTCATCATAGTGATCTCCTTTACAACGCGCAACAGACACTTGGTATTTCTGCTATGGGATCAGTATGGGGCTTATTACGGGGTTTGTCAAGCTATTCGCAAAAAATCTCAGAAACCGCCTATGGAGGGCAACCACGGGGGCAAGGAGGGCAACCACGGGGGGTTGCCCCTACCAATATACCAATCACGAGGCGCGTAGGGGCAGGCCCCCGTGCCTGCCCACCTTATCCCCGTGCCTGCCCACCTTATCCCCGTGCCTGCCCTCCCCGCGACACCCGCAAAAAATCCTATGAAATTCATGGGGGACTGTGGAACAATCCGCATGTCACGCCGGAGATTACTGCCAACCGGCAGGCGGCGGCCAGCCGTTTTTTAGGAGCAACTTTATGAACTTGTTCGCACTGCCCGCTTCTCCCCTTCCCTCGACCGCCGGCGCTTCCAGCGCGGCTGGCGGACTGCTCGGCACGGACGCCCAGACATCCGACACTCCCTCCTTCGGCCAGATGCTGCAAGGCGCGCTGGGCCAGGTCAGCGCGCTTCAGGACCATTCGGCGCAGATGGCGCAGGCGTTCGCGCGGGGCCAGGTCAGCGATGTCCACAGCGTCATGATCGCGTCCGAGCAGGCGACGATGGCGCTTCAGCTCACCACCCAGGTCCGCAACAAAGCCATAGACGCCTACCAGGAGATCATGCGGATCAGCATGTAGGTGGAACGCCACGGAGTCGGGTTAAAAAGATCGGGTTAAAAAGCAAGGGAGCACTGTTCGTTGGCAATCGCATCCAGTTGGGGAGAAGCACTGCGCGCCTGGTGGCAGGGCGCGACGCCCGCGACGCGGGCGATGGCGACGGGCTTGGTCCTGCTCTTAGTTGTCGGGATGGTCTTTGCGGCCTCGCTGGCCGCCAGCCCGGACTACCACGCGATCTACCACGGCGTCAGCGGCAAGGACGCTTCGGCGATCGAGGCGATCCTGCGGGAGAAGTCCATTACGATGCACTTCGACGACAAGGACGGCACGGTCAGCGTCCCCGCCAAAGACGAAAGCAACGCCTTCATGTACATCGAGGCGGCGGGCATCCTGTCCAAAGACACCGTGGTGGACGGGCTGGGCGACATTGACAAGATCACCATCGGCACCACCCCCGAAGTCGAGCGCCAGCGGATGCTCAACGAGGCGCAGGGGGAGCTTTCGCGGAAGCTGATGCGTCTCGACCCGGTCCAGACCGCCGCCGTCTCGCTCGGCCTGCCCAGCGAGTCGTCCTTCGTCGGCAACGAGACGCCGCCGACCGCCAGCGTCATCCTGACGTTGAAGCAGGGCGAAAGCCTGAGCGGGCTTCAGATCAAAGGCATCGTGAATCTGATCGCCCACGCCATCCCGAACCTGACCACGCAGAACGTGGCGCTGACGGACCAGACCGGCATTCCCCTGTGGAAAGACAACGGCGCGGGCGGCGTGGGCACGGACGGGACGCTGATGGCGGAAAACGACAAGTTCAGCGAGGACAAGCGCAAAGTCATTCAGGGCCTGCTCGATCAGACGTTAGGCCACGGAAAAGCCGTCGTCACCGTCAACGCCGAACTCAGCCAGGATGTCGTCACACGCCACTCCATCCAGCATACGCCCGCGCCGGGAATGCGGACGGGGCTGCCGGTCAGCGTCCGCGACAAACAGGAAACGTACAGCGGGGCCGGCGCACCGGCGGTGGGCGGCATCGCCGGGACGGGGAGCAACCTGAACGTCCCCAGCTACCAGACCGGCGGGGGCGCAGGCGGGGGTGGGAAATACTCCACGGGCGATACCGTCACCAACTACGAGAATGACAGCACGGACACCGTCACCCAGGTTGCGCCGGGTGACATCAAGAAGCTGTCCGTAGCGGCCCTCGTGGATACCAGCGTCCCGCCCGCCGCCATTTCAACTCTGAAACAGTCCATCGCCGCCGCCGTCGGCGCATTTCCCGGCGACACCACCCGGCTCGTCACCGTCAACCAGATCCCCTTCGACATGAGCGCGCAAAAGGCGCAGGCCGGTCAGATGCAGTCGCTGGCCTCGCAGGCGCTCTGGACCACCATCGCCCGTACCTTCGCCGTGTGCGCCGTCGCCATCGTTTTGTTGATCCTCCTGACCCGCTCGTCGGGCCGCCGCGCCGCGCCGCAGCTCGCGCTGGCCGGCGGCGGCGCCAATATCGGCCGCCTGGATTCGATGCCGGACGCCGAGATGGCCGCCATCCTGGACGGGGACGGCGTGCGCGGGACGGAGCGCGGCATGGAGCATGTCCTGGAAGAACGCCCGCTGACCGTCGAGGACGTGCTGGCCGAGATGCCGGATCCCGAAGGCCGCCCGCGCCGCCGGGCGCGCGCCCCCGCCATCGAGGAGCAGCAGGACCTCAAGATGGAGGGCATCCGCAGCATGATTGCCGCCCACCCCGAAAGCGTTTCGCTCTTACTCAAAGGCTGGATGGCCGACGAAGCGAAAGTCTCGTAAAAGTCTTCTAGGAGAGCATCATGGCATTACGTCCCCAACCCTTGACCAACCGCAAGAAGGCCGCCATCCTGCTGGTCGCGCTCGGCCCCGAAACCGCCAGCCAACTGTTCCAGCACATGACGCAGGACGATATCGAGAGCCTCAGCGTCGAGGTCGCCCGCATGGGCCGCGTCAATTCCAACCTGCGCGAGACCGTCGTCGAGGAGTTCCATGAGCTGTGCATCGCCCAGGAGTTCATCGCCGAGGGCGGCATGGACGCCGCCCGCGAGATGCTGATGAGCGCCTTCGGCGAGGAAAAGGCCTCCTTGATCGTGGGCCGCGTCATGCAGGCCCTTCAGGTGATGCCGTTCGACTTCCTGAAGAAAGCGGACGCCTCCCAGATCACCACGTTCATTCAGAACGAGCACCCGCAGACCGTCGCCCTGATCATCGCCTACTTGCAGCCCGCCCAGGCCGCCGCCATCCTGTCCGGGCTGCCGCAGGACCTGCGCGCCGAAGTCGCCCGCCGCCTGGCGACGCTGGACAAGACCCCGCCGGAGGTCATCCGCGAGGTCGAGAACGTGCTCCAAAAGAAGCTCTCGTCCGTCGTCTCCACCGACTTCAGCCACGCCGGCGGCGTCAAGGCCCTGGTCGAAGTGCTCAACTATGTGGATCGCTCGACGGAAAAGACCATTCTCGAGTCGCTGTCCGAGAACAACCCGGAGATCGCCGACGAAGTCAAGAAGAACATGTTCGTCTTCGAGGACATCATCATGCTCGACGACCGCGCGATCCAGATGGTGCTCAAGGAAGTGGACACGAAGGAGCTGGCCGTGGCGCTCAAGGGCGTCGGCGAGAACACGCAGGTACGCATCTTCAAGAACATGTCCGAGCGCGCGGCGGCCATGATGAAGGAAGAGATGGAGTTCATGGGACCCGTCCGGCTAAAATCGGTCGAGGAAAGCCAGCAGCGCATCGTGGGCGTCATCCGCAAACTGGAAGAAGCCGGCGAGATCATCGTCGCGCGCGGCGGCGGCGAGGAAATGATTGCCTAACATGGGGAATTCAAACATGGGGAATTCAAACATGGCCGTCTTGACCCCCTGGCTGCAAATGCTGGAGCCGCTGACAGAGCCGCCTCCCGCGTGGCGGCCCGTCGCCGAAGCGCCTGCCCCCGCGCCGGTTCCCCCGGACCTAGACGCGCTCCGGGCCGAGGCGGACGCCGTTCTGGTTCAAGCGCGCGCCGAGGCCGCCGAGATGCTGGAAGACGCCGGGGTTCAGGCCGAAGCGCTGCGCGAAGCCGCCTGGCAGGAAGGCCATCATCAGGGGAAGACCGAAGCGCAGGCCGCCGTGGAAGCCGAGCTGCGGGCGGCCTGGGACGCGCGCCGGGACGCGCTCCGGGCGGAGCTAGAGAACATTGTCGCCGAAATCGGCGCGACCCGCCAGGCGCTGTGGGCGCGGCAGGAGTCGGAAATGGTCGCGCTGTCCCTGGACATCGCCCGCCAGGTGGTCAAGACGGAGGTGACGCAGAACCCCGAAGTCGTCCGCGCCCTCATCGCCAATGCCCTGCGGCGGCTGACAGACAAAGACAACGTTCGCGTCCGCGTTTCCCTCGCCGACGCCCCCCGGATCAAAGAAGCGCGCCAGGACTTGATGGAAATGGTGGACGGCCTGCGGCATCTGGAGATCGTGGACGACCGCCGGGTCGGCGAAGGCGGCTGCGTGATCGAGACGAACGCGGGCACGATAGACGCCAAGATCGAGACTCAATTGGCGGAAGTCGCCCGCGCGCTGGGGGTGACTGAGAGTGGATAGCGCTTTGCCCGACGCTGCCCCGTTAACCGGCACTGGAAGTGCCGGTCTACTCGGGCGTGGAAGTGCCTGCGGCACTGAAGAGAAGCCTGCGAACGGCCCCTCCCCAGTCGCGGAGCGACTTCCATTCGACGGTAGCCCGGCACTTCCAGTGCCGGGTCGTGACCTCCCCCCCATAGACCTCTCCAAGTACCGCGCCCTCGTCAGCCGATTGGACACGGTGCGGGCCAACGGGCTGGTCACGCAGGTCATCGGGCTGGTCGTCGAAAGCATCGGTCCCGCCGCGCAGATCGGCGAACTCTGCGAGATCCGGCACGGCGGGCGCAGCGCGCCGACCGTGAAAGCCGAAGTGGTCGGGTTCAAGGCGAACCACCTGCTGCTGATGCCGCTGGGCGAGATGGCCGGCATCAAGCCCGGCTCGGAAGTGGTCGCGACCGGCCACATGCAGCAGGTCACGGTGGGCGACTTCCTGCTGGGGCGCGTTCTCGACGGCCTCGGCGAACCCGCCGACGCCAAAGGCCGGCTGCACGGGCCGGGGGCGAAGCAGTATCCGATTTTGGCCGCGCCGCCGGACGCGCTGACGCGGCGGCGCATCACCGAACCCGTGGGCCTGGGCATCCGGGCGATTGACGGCCTGCTGACTCTGGGCAAGGGGCAGCGCATGGGCATCTTCGCCGGGTCGGGCGTCGGGAAAAGCACGGTCCTGGGCATGATCGCCCGCAACACCACGGCGGATGTCAACGTCATTTGCCTGGTCGGCGAGCGCGGGCGGGAAGTCCGGGAGTTTATCGAGAGCGATTTAGGCGAAGAAGGATTGCGCCGGTCGGTGCTCGTCATCGCGACGGGCGACAAGCCGCCGCTCGTTCGCCTCAAGGCCCCCCTCGTCGCCACGGCCGTCGCCGAATACTTCCGGGACCAGGGCCGGGACGTCCTGCTGATGATGGACTCGGTGACGCGGCTGGCGATGGCCCAGCGCGAAGTAGGTCTGGCGGTCGGCGAGCCGCCCGCCACGCGCGGCTACCCGCCGAGCGTCTTCGCCCTGCTGCCCAAAATTCTGGAGCGGTCGGGAACGAGCGACAGGGGGACGATCACCGCCCTGTATACCGTTCTGGTGGAAGGCGACGACGAGAACGAGCCGATCGCCGATACCGTCCGGGGCATCCTGGACGGCCACATCTGGCTCTCGCGCGATCTGGCCGCGCGGGGTCATTACCCCGCCATCGAGGTGGGCCGCAGCGTTTCCCGCGTCATGTCTCAGGTCACTTCCGCCGAGCAGCGCGCGGCGGCGTCACGCCTGCGCGAGACGCTGGCGACGTTCAAGGAGGCCGAGGACCTGATCAACATCGGCGCGTATGCCGAGGGCAGCAACCCGCGCATTGACGCCGCCCGCCGGCTGATCGAGCCGGCGCGGTCCTTTCTGCGGCAGGGCGTCCACGAGCGGTCCACGATGGACACGACCGTTGAGGCATTAGAAGGAATTTTTGCCGATGAAGAGGCGAATCTTTGAAGAACTTTAAGTTCCGCTTGCAGTCGGTGCTGGAACAGCGCGAGCGCCGCGAAACCCTCGCCAAGCAGACGTTCGCCGAATCCCAGGCCGCCGTGGCCCGCGCCGAGCGCCTTCTGAGCGAAATGCGCGAGGTGCGGCAGGCCCTGCTCGAAGAACTCTGCCGCCGCCGCGCCGGGGCGTTCGACGCCTTCGAGACGCGGCTGTATCAGGACTACATGCAGGTCATCACGCAGTCCATCGCCGACCAGGAAGGCTACATGCGGGAGCTTGCGACCTCCTGCGAGGCGCACAAGCTGCACCTGATCGGCACTTCGCAGGATCGGCAGGCGCTCGTGAGCGTCCGTGACCGGCACCGGCAGGCCCACCGTGTGACGGCGCTGCGAGCCGAGCAGGGCGTGATGGACGAGCTGGCGACGACGCGCTTCAACTTTCAGCAGCGCGCACAGGAAGGACGGTAGGAAAAACCATGATGGATGAGATCAGCCGCATCACGGCGCGAATCAGCGCCATTCAGGAGCGCATCGCCGCCCTCAGTGCTCAGGCGCCTGCCCCTCCCCCGGCCCCGACGGCCCCCGATACGGCGCCGGCATTTGCGAAGGCACTGACGACGGCGCAGGCGCTGCCGCCGATTACCGGCCCGACCCACCTGCCCGGAGGCTCTTCCGTCCCCGCGCCGCCGGCTTCACTCGGCCCGCTGCCGCCCTTGCCCGTCGCGCCCGGCGCGGCCAATGTCATTCCTCTGCCGCACACGGCTTCGGCAAATGTGGATGGGATCATCCAGAAGTACGCCGCTCAAAACGGCCTGGAGCCGGCCCTGGTGCGCGCGGTCATCAAGACTGAGTCGGACGGCAACCCGCGCTGCGTCTCGCGCGCGGGCGCGATGGGGCTGATGCAGCTCATGCCGGCCAACGTCAAAGAGGCCGGCATCGCCGATCCATTCGACCCGGAGCAGAACATCGCGGCGGGAACGAAGCAGCTTGCCGGCCTGATGGCGCAGTATCGTGGGAATTTGGACCTCGCCCTCGCCGGCTACAATGCCGGGCCGGGCAATGTCCACAAGTACGGCGGCGTGCCGCCGTTCACCGAGACTCAAAACTACATCCGCCGCGTCCGGGCCGCGATGGAGAAAGGCTGACTTTAGTTGAAAGCCGTCATCGGACTTCTGAGCGTCGTGGCCCTTCTCGGCGTCGTCTACGGCCTGGCCTTTTTCGGCATCATCCCCGTCCAGAAGATGGCCGACAAGTCGCCCGGCCTAGCCTCTACGCTGACCAAGCTCCATCTTGCGAAGGCCAAGAAGCCTGCACCCGCCACCCCGCCCGGCGCGGCCCCCAGCCCCGAACAACAGGCGCTCGACGCCCAGAAGAAACAGACAGCCGCCGACCGGGCGCAACTGGACAAAGACCGCGCCGATTTCGAGGCTCAGAAGGCGCAGCCCGCCGCACCTCCAGACGGCGTCGCCTCCACACCGCCCCCGGATCATGCCGCCAAGCTCGGCGCGATTTATGCCACCATGTCCGCCGACGACCTCGCCCGCATCTTCGGCAAGCAGCCCGACCCGGACGTGATCCAGTCCCTGACCCAGCTCGACGAGAAAAAAGCCGGCCAGGTCCTCGCCGCCCTTCCCGCCGACCGCGCCGCCCGCCTCACCCGGCAGATGTCGCGCGTCAACCTGGCGAGCAGCGGGTCAGGCGCTCCCGTACCGTCTCCTCGGACAAGCCTGTGATCGTCAGCGCCTTGTCGCGGCTCTTGTGGCCCTGGCTGACCGCCACCTGCGAGGGGCGCAGGCCCAGCAGGTGGGCGACGTAGGCGCAGCAGGCGGCGTTGGCGGCGCCTTCGACGGGCGGGGCGCTCAGGCGGAGAAAGAGGACGCCGTCGGCGTAGCGCACGACGGCGTTGCTGGCGGCGCGCGGGGTCAGCCGCACGGACAGCCGGGTCTGGGGCGTTTCGTGCTGGAAGGCTCTCATCCGGCCAGCGCCAGCAGCAGCATCAGGGTCGCGAAGGTGTTCTGGAGGCAGTGCGCGAGGATCGAGGGGGCGAGCGACTTGCGCGTCTCGGCCATCCACGCGAAGACGCCGCCCAGCGTGGCGAGTGGCAGCATCTCGGCGATGCCGACGGGGTGGACGAAGCCGAAGATCAACCCCGTCAGGACGATGGCGGGCCAAACGCCGACCCGCAGCTTGGCGGCGTTGTAAAAGACTCCCCGGAACAGGAACTCCTCCGTCAGCGGCGCGGCGACGGTCGCCAGCCCTACAAGTATCGCCTGCACCCAGGGCGACGCGGCGCTTGCCAGCATCGGCATGGCGGGGTTCGAGGGTGTCGGGGCGTGGAGGTGCGTTCCGGCAAATCCCCCTACCGACTGCGCCAGCAGCAGGAGCGGCAGCGCGATCGCGTAACCCCCCACCCCGTACAGCAGGTTCCGGCCCAGCCGGTGCGTGTTCCAGCCGAGTTCCTCGCCGATGGAGGCGCGCTTTCGGTGGGCGATGAGGAGAAGCAGACCGATAGGAACGCCCGCACTGACCAGGTAGCCGGCCAGGGACAGCACGACATTCGCCGCGACATGGCTGCTGGCGGGTGCGGACACCAGGCGGCGGCGGTAGGCGTCCAGCAGGCCGTGGAACTGGAGGTGATGCCCCAGCGAGAAGCCTCCTAGCAGCCAGCCGAGCAAGTCCGGCATTAGCAGGTACAGGACAAACACCCCCATCAGGTCCCCCGCCCGCAGGCGGCGCTCGGCGAGGGGCGTCAGTTCCGGCATCGTCGGCCAGGGGTCGGGCAGGGGCGCAGGCGAGTTCTTTTGCCCGCGCTGGATCGCGAGGTAGATCAGCAGGACCAACCCGCCCAGGCCCATCGCGCCCCAGACCAGCCCCATCCCCAGCATCGGCCCCAGCGTCGTCAGCGCCTGCGACCTCGCCCGCGCCTCATACCGCGCCGCCTGGGCGGGGTTCCCCTGCGACCGGTACAGGACGGCCTGCGCGGGCGCGCGCCACCAGCGGACGTTGGGCAGCGCCCGGATCTGCGCCGCATCCTCGTCGGTCTGGAACGGGGACAGGTGCGGCCCGCGCGCCACGTCGGCCCACAAACGCCCTTCCGCCGCGTAGCGGCGGCTGTCCTCGGGCGACAGCCCGGCCAGAGCGGCAGGCGCGAAGGCGTCCTTTGGGTCCAGCCCGTTCTTTCCCGGCCCGAACAGCGGCCGGCGGAGCAGCGCGCGCAGGATGATGATGCGCCGGGCCGTCCCCGGCGAGTTCTGCCCGCCCGTTTGCAGCGTCTCCGCCGACTTCAGCGCTTCCCCCAAGCCTTTCGGGTCGGGCGCGGCGGCGCCTGGCTTTCCGAGCGAGGCGACAAACGCCTGCTTGGTCGTCAGGTTCGTGGACAGCAGGGCGGACATCGTCTTCTCGTCCACCTGCCCCGTCAGCTGCTGCGACAGCCGCCCGCTGTGGCGCTCCGGCAGGAGGTCAACGACGCGCAGGGCGAGGAAGACGACGAGCAGGGCGATCACCCAGGGCGGCAGGCGGTCTCCACTGTTTGCGGGCGGGGAAACCCTCATGGACTCGGTTTCCCGTCTAACGGCTGGGCATCTTCCTGGGCCTGCCGCCGCTTTTCCTCCGCTTCGGCCAGCAGCCGGTCCACCACGCCGCCGACGATCCCCTTGACCTGCACCTCCTGCCCCTGCGGCGCCGGACGTGCGGGCTTGGGACGGCGCTGATGCGGACTGGCCTGAGCGGACGCGGCGGAAAGCATTGGAAAAAAGGCCGCAGAAAGCGTAAAGATGCGGGGAAAAGGTTGTTTCATCGTTTGGCTGGGCGTGAATTGTTTAGGGTATCCGAAGTGCGTCATTGTAGCACCTACCGAGGGGGGTGTCAACCGCCATACGTGATAACGTGATAGGGAGAGGGCAATCACGGAGGATTGCCCCTACGACGGAGGATTGCCCCTACGCATGACGGGCGCGTAGGGGCAGGCCCCTGTGCCTGCCCTCCCTCGGCCCCTGTGCCTGCCCTCCCTCGGCTGTTCCTTATAGGCGTTGTTCCTTGACATCCCCACCCCGCGCGGGTATATTGTCCCTATGCTGAAACGACTACCAGGCATCGCCGCTTTGCACCTGCTCCCCAGCCTTCATCCATGTCTTTATCCACGTCTTTATCCGCGTCTGCTTCCCCTGTTGCCGGCTTTGTTCCCCGCCGCGTTCCTGCTCGGCACGCTCGCCCCCGCCGCGTCCGCTGCCGACAACACCGCCAATGCCCCGCGCGTCGAGACCATGTACACGACGTGGGATGACTACTACTTTTATGCCGCCTTCCGCGTCCACGACACTGCCGTTTACGGAACCAACACCACGACGACGTCACAGCCGCAGCAGGACGACGACGTGGAAGTCTTCTTCGAGAATGACGACGCCCGCGCCAAAGTCCGCACGCCGCAGACCTATCAGATGGCCGTCTCGGCGGCGCAGGGGGCCTATTTCAGCGTCGGCGACGGGACAAAAGCGCCCAAAGGCAAGGCCGTCTACAGCTACAAATATGCCGTGACCATCAACGGGACGCTGAACAAGCCGGACGCCAAGACGACCGGGTATGATGTCGAGTTGGCGATCCCCTGGACGGAACTCGGCCTGACTAAAGCGCCGCAGACGGGTGCGACCTGGGGGTTCAACGTCGTGTCGCGCGACCGTGACAGTCCCACCCTGCCCGCCGACCGGTTTTATTCGCTGTCGGGCCGGGTGCGGAGCAAAGGGGACGTGCAGAACCCGTCCAAATGGTCCCGGATCACATTCGTCACCGCCGCCGTGGCCTCCACGCCCGACAAAGTGGTCTGCGCCAAAGTCGTCGGGCAGTTCCCGCGCATCAACGGCGTCATCGTCAGCGGCGACTGGCCCGCCGCCACGCAGCTCGCCTTCGGCACGGACGCCGTCCAAGCCCCCGCGCCGACCGTGGCCGAGGAGCCGAACACGACCGAGTCGCCCTTCGACAACCCGCCCGCCATGACCATGCCTTCACCGGGGCAGACGGCCAGTGCCGTCGGCAGCACCATTGACATGCCCAACGGCGCGGTCATCAAGGTCATTCCCGGCGGCATCAAGAACCCCGTCGGCATGGACGTGCCCGTCCCGCCCCCGCCGCCCACTCCCAGACCTAAGCGCGGCAAGGGACCGGTCCAGATAGCTCAGAACACGGCCACGCCCGAAGGCGTGACGGTCAACAGCGATTCGTTTAGCCTGGGCCAGCCCAAGCCGCCCGCCTACATCATGGGCATCTACCGGGTGGACTACAACGGCGACGGACGCAAAGCGCCGGGCCAGAACGTCTGGAACGCGCAGGGCGGGACGCTGCTGGCCGACCAGCCGATGAACGGCGCGGGGCCGTGGTTCTCCGGCCTGCGCCCGCAGTGGCACCGGCAGCAGCTTTCGGACATGCGCCGCGCGGGCATCGAGGTCGCCCTGCTGCGGACCCGGCCCGACGACGCCCTGCTGCCGCGCGAGCTGGACGCCTTTATCACCGCGCTGAAGGACATGAAGGCGGCGGGCATGGACTATCCCCTGGTCGGCGTGGACGCGACGGCGGGCCAGCCCGATTTGGATTTGATCTATGCCCACATCCCTGCCGAATTCCGCGCCCTGTCCGAGATTCCCGGCGCGGGCCGGGCCGGCGTCCTGGTGTATGACCTGAGCCTGGGCACGGACGCCAAGGCGGCGCTGGCGGACGGCACTCCGATCGCGCGGCTGTTCTACAACAGCGGCGTTGCCTCGGTCTCGCCGGGCCGCGTGGACAAAAACGGCGTCGTCTCGCGCAAGGGGGGCCGCACCTACGACACGGCCTGGCAGGTCGCGATGGTCTCGACGCCCGAGGAAGTCGTGGTGGATAGCTGGAACGATTTTCTTCACGGAACCGAAATCGCCGCTTCGCGCCAGTACGGTGAGCAGTACGCCGACGCGACAAAGGCCGCCGTCATCCTCTACGACGGCAATCGGCCCTGGCACGCCAAGTATCTCGCCCACTGGACGCCGCGCACGGTCTATCCCAAGACGCTGTACCAGATCCCCATCCGCATCGAGAATGCCGGCACCCTCCCCTGGCGCGCGGGCGAGGGCTACTCGCTTTCGACGCGCTGGTACAAGAACGGCAAACTGTACGACGACAGCGCGCCGCGCATCCCTGTCGGCAAAGACGTCCTGCCCGGTCAGGCGCTGACCCTTTCCGTTGGCCTGGTCGCCCGCAACAACTTCGGCGAGGACTTGGAGCCAGGCGCCTACACGCTCGTCTTCGACATGGTGCAGAGCCAAGAGCGCTGGTTCTCTTATACCGGCGACACGCCCCTGCAAGTGCCCATCACCGTCATCGGCGCGGAGTCCGGCGTCGGCAGCGCAGCGGCGACCTTCATCAGCACGGCCACTTCGGGCGTGGTCCAGGCCGGCACGGCGGCTCAGACGACGGTGCAGGTCCGCAACGACGGGGCCTCGTCATGGCCCGTCGGCTACACGCTGGGCTACAAGCTTCAGACCGTGGGCCCGGACGGCGGCACCCCCAAAACCGTCGCCGAAGGGGGCAAGCCGCTCGACCCGAACCCGGTCACGCCGGGCCAGATCGCCGTTGTGTCTCTGTCCGTACCGACTGTGGACGCGGCGGGCCGCCCGCTCACCGCCGGCGCGTACCGGCTGCACTGGTTCGTCCGGCCCGACGCGCTCGGCTCGGCCGTGGGAGGGGCCTATGACGAGACCCTGACCGTTGCGGGCAGCCTGCCGGGAGCGTCCTTCATCCTTGCGGACTTGCCGCGCACCGTGGACGCCGGCAAGGAGGAGACGGCGCACATCGCGCTGCAAAACATCGGCGCCGCACCCTTGCAAAAGGACAAGACGCGGCTGGGCTACCACTGGTACTATCTGGACGGGACGGAACGTGAGTGGGAAGGCGGCCCGACGACCTCCCTCGTGAAAGACATCGCCCCCGGCGGTGTTGACGACACGATTGACGCCACCTTCCGCGCACCGAAGCAACCGGGCCGCTATGCCCTGATCTGGGACGTCCGCGTCGGCGACGGTCCCTGGCAATCCACGCTGCCTGCGTCGCGCGGGGACGACACGCTGCAAGTCCTGGTCAACGTCGGCGGCCGGGGTGCCTCGGTCGTCCCCGTGGACCTGACCAAGTCGTTTAACACGGTCGGCATCGCGTCCGGCGAAGTCTCCAAGACCGGCGGCTTTGATGGGCGGGGCGCGACGCTGCCCGCCGAAGTTCTGCCGCCCGACGGCACGGCGGAGATCGAAGGCATCCCCTTCGTGCTGGGCAAGCCCGGCCCGCCCCTGTACCCGTCCGGCTACTACACGGCTCAGACCGGCGCGGGCGCGGCCTCCAATCACGCCGTATCGTTCCTGTACCCAAACGTCCGCGAGGGCCTGCCGAACGTCGTTTCCTGCAACGGCCAGACAATCACCGTTCCCAGCGGCAAATACAAGGCGATCCATCTGCTTGCCGCCGCCAGCGGCGGCGTTTCCGCCCCAGCCGGCTTCGGCCTCCAATTCGACCGCGAGACCCAGCCCCTTTCGGTTTCCATCGCCGACTGGGGGGCCGCCCCGACCAGCGCCGATGTCACGCCCGCTTTCACCGCGCCCTACCGCTATACCGAGTCCGGCATCAAGGCCATCGCCACCACCCTGAGCGATTATGCGCTGCGGCTCGACGGAAGCCGGAAACTCACTGGTTTGGCACTGCCGAACGACAAAAACATCAAAATCGTCGCGATCTCGCTGGAGAAAGAGTAACAGCATGGATTGGCAGCCGTATATCCACAGTGATCCAAAAATTTTAGTCGGTAAACCCGTCGTCAAAGGGACACGCCTGGCGGTTGAGTTTCTGCTCGGCCTTTACGCCGCAGGCTGGACCGAGGCGCAGATTCTGGAGAGTTACCCCACGCTCACACCCGAAGCACTGCGGGCGGTCCATGCCTTCGCCGCCGAAAGCGTTCAGGAAGAAAGGTTTTACACACTCGTGGGTTCTCCATGAGCAGGTTCCTCGCCAACGAGAACTTCCCGGTTCCTAGCATCAGCCTCCTCCGTGCCGCAGGCTACGAAGTCGCCGCCATTATCGAAGACTCACCCGGCATAGAGGACGCCGAAGTTCTGACACGGGCGGTCCACGAACGGCGCATCATTCTCACTTTTGACCGCGATTACGGCGAGTTGATATTTCGGCATAGACTACCCGCCCCTGTGGGCATTGTCTACATGCGCCTCGTTACTACCAGCCCTGAGGAGGCGGCAAGGCGTCTGTTAAATGTTCTCTCAAATGACTTGATTTCGCTAGAAGGTAACTTCACCATCCTCGACGAAAATCAAGTCCGCCAGCGGCCACTGCCCTAGATAAAGGAGCATTCCCATGTCCGAGCGTCAGCGGTTCCCCGGCCTGTCGTCTACGGCCTTTGAGCACCCGACCGATAGGAGCACCCTCGCCGCCCTACGCAAAGCGCCGGGGATTGACTGGGTCTTTCGCAAGTTCAACGAGTACGGCGGCGACCGCGCGGGCCGGCTGTACTGCCTTTCGGACACGGTCCGCGTGGACCGCAGCCAGTGCCGCGACCTGTACGCGCTCTTAGTCGAATCCTGCGCCATCCTGGACATGCCGGTTCCGCAGCTTTTCATTGACCAGCGGCCCTTCGCGAACGCCTTCACGTTTTGCGTCGAGTCGCCGATCATCGTCCTTTACTCGGGCCTGATTGACCTGCTGGATGAGGACGAATGGCGGGTCGTGCTGGGGCATGAATTGGGGCATATCAAGGCGGGCCACGTCCTGTACCGGCAGATCGCCGAGTTTCTGGCGAACCTTCTGATGCGGCTCGGCGGGCGGACGTTTGGGCTGGCGCAGGGGCTGGGGATGGGGCTGTTCTACGCCTTCTTCCACTGGTATCGGCAGAGCGAGCTGACGGCGGACCGGGCCAGCCTGCTCGTCTCGCAGGACATCACAACCGTTCTCAATACGGAAATGAAGCTGGCCGGCGGTTCGCGCCAACTGTACGCGCAGATGGACAAAGATGCCTTCTTGCAGCAGGGCCGGGACTACGAGGAGATGGGGAAAGACGCGCTGAACTCGTTCTTCAAGATGGGCCAGACGCTGCACACGACGCACCCCTTCCCCGCCGTGCGCGCGATGGAGATTGATGCCTGGGCAAAGGGCGAGGAATATGCGGCCATCCTGAAGGGCAACTACGCCAAGATGTCCGAGGCCCCTACGCCGACCGTGGAAGCCTTCCAGGACACGCCGCGGGACGATGCGCGGACATGCCCGAACTGCAAGGCGGATATTCCCTACCGCGCCTTCGTCTTCTGCCCCAACTGCGGGGCCGATCTGCCGCGATAGGGCCAGCCTAGAAGACCTACCCCCGGCGCAAGCGCCGGGGGTAGGTCCTATCGTGACAGGTCACTCCTCAAACTTCGGCAGGGATGCAGCCAGCGGCAGCGGCTCCTGCGCGGCGGCGTAGCTTTCCAGAGCCTCGCGCCCTTCTTCACTCTGGAAGACGAGCAGGTAGTACGAGGCGGAATACTCCCGCATGGCGCGGCTGTTCGTGTCCAGCTCCTCGAACGGCGACTGATCCATGCCGGTGGTTTCGGACACGGTGCGACGCCAGGTATCCGGCGTCACGGAAAACAAAAGCCAGCCCTGCTCGGCATGGGCGTCGAGAATACCCTGCATCCCCTCATAGTCGGTCACGATTGTTTTGTACCGGCGCATTCGCTCGTTCCTCCCTGCAAGCACGAATTGTACCCCAGATGGTCGGCGATTGACAAGTAACACTACCGGGTCGGCAGCAGCACCAGAGCATCGGGAACGGTGACGCCGGTGTCAAGCGGCGCATGAAGGGTTTCATTCTGCCGGTACGTCATCTGCGTGGAGGCACCCCCATCCAGGCACATGGCGGCCTGGGTGCGCGTCCCGTCGTAGCGCGGGAAGTAAGCGGCGAGGAAGGCGGCCAGGGCATGAAAATCCGCCCCGGAAGCCATGCCGACCAGCAGATGCTTCGGCTGACCGTTCACCAAATCATAGGCGACGAAGGTGCGTGGGCGGGGGCCGGGGCTGACCAAGCGCTCCCCGTACTGCGTGACGACGACCTTGCCGCCGGAGATCAGCGTCGGGCCGCAGCCGAGGGCTTCGGCGACTCGCCACGCAGTACCACGGCCGCTCATGGGTCCCGGATAAGCACGGAGAGACTGCGGACGGCCCGCGTCCGTGGCGGCCCAGACGATCCGGGGCTTGCCGTCCGCCGTCAAGCCGAACGCGCTGCGGACGTACTGGCCCCGGCGGATGGTGGCGCTGCCCGATCCATGCAGCGGCGGCGCGGCGTGGCGGACTCGCCCTTGCTGCACCAGGAGGCCGACGAACTCCTTGCGCCCCTGTGCGTCTTCCCCGCCGAAGTAGCCCCCATTGACGGCAGCCAGTCCGCCCAGCCGCGTCAGCCACTCGCGGGGCGTCCATGCCTGGCCGACGACGTTGCCGTTTGCGAGGGTGACGCCGCGCGTCTGGATCGTCCAACGTGCCTCACTACGGTCGAGGTCAAGGTCAATGAGGTCCACGCCCGCGTCGGCAGTCATGGGAACGGCGCGGTGGACGACGCCGGGGGCGAGCGTGTCCCCCTCCGGCGCGGCGAACGCGGGCGGCGCGGCGTGTGCCGTCGTCGTGCGGGGGGAGCAGCCGGACAGCAGCAGGCAGAGGAAAAGCCCCCCTAGGATTGGGGGGGCGGTCGAACGGGTCAGCAGGCCGGGGGACGGACGCATCAGCAGTGCCAGTCCACGTTCTGCACCTCGCGGGCATACTTGATGATGAACTGCTTGCGCGGCTCAACCTTCTCGCTCATCAGGATCGAGAACATCTCCGCCGCCGCCTCGGCGTCTTCCAGCGTGACACGCGCCAGGGTCCGCGTCTCGATGTTCAGCGTGGTCTCGAACAACTCCTGCGCGTTCATCTCGCCCAGGCCCTTGAAGCGGCCCACCTGGACGTCCTTGCGCTTCAGTTCCTTGACCATGCGGTCCCGCTCCTCCTCCGACCGGGCATACAGGCGCGTGTCCTTGCCGGACTTGATGGAGTAGAGCGGCGGCTGCGCGATGTAGACGTGTCCCTGCTCGATCAGCGGCTGCATGTAACTGAAAAAGAATGTCAACAAGAGTGTTCTAATGTGGTCGCCATCAACATCCGCATCGGTGTTATGAGCGCAAAGTCCGCCTGTGCCGACGACGAAGTTTTCATCGTCCTGCACGGAGAAGTCGTACACCCACTCTCCGACCAGTGGAATTTCCTCGGCGGACACGACCTTCAGGCCCATGAGATCTTCGCCCAGCGGCACATAGCTCTGCGCCCTGCGCCCCGGCTGTTGCAGCAGTTCCTCCAGCCGGGCGGCATTGCCGTGCCGGCCCCAGACGGCGCGGCAACGGGCGATCTGGTCCTTGCCGCAGATGGTGATGACCGAATAAGGCCGGCGCGTCTGGATGGGCGCTTCCGGCTTGGTGGAAGGCGGCATCACGGAAGTCGTGGCGACGACTCCGAGCTGGCCCAGCAGATACAGCAGCCCTTCTTTCAAGTCGGGCGAGTTGGTCGTGAACGAGACATTGGCCCCCGCCGTCGTGCCGTCACCCAGGAAATAGCCTTCCAAAAAGGCCCATTGCAGGTCTTCCGGCAGGCTGAACACGATGTCGGGCAGCTTCTTCTCGTGGGCCAGCCCGGCCAGCCCCCAGGCGCGGAGCAGGCGGGCGGCGGCGACGCTGTGGAAGTAGAGCTTGAGACCCAGGCTGTCCGGGTCCTGGTAGCAGCGTGGGGTTTCGCCGAACGCCTCCTCAATCACCGCGCTGATCTCCGGCAGGAATCGCTCATCCTTCTTGCCCAGGTTCAGGCTGACCTGATGGGCGCTGAGAGTTCCTTCGGCGCAATACCAGCCGAGGAACCCGAGCAGTCCCCGTGTCAGGGGCAGCCGGCGCGCGAACGCCTTGCCGTCATGCGCCCGTGGGGCGAGCCGCACATCCGGCCCCAGCCGGGCGAGTTCGGGTGCGGTAAAGTCGCCGAATGCCTTCCGGGCGCTGATCTCGCGCCAGCGGGCGTTCTTGCTGGTGTCATCCTGCGCCAGACACCGCTCCATCTTGGACGGGATCAGCCGGTACGGGAGCGGCGCTTCCCAGTCGATCGCTTCCAGGTACGCCTCGAACTGGGAGAGGATGGGCCGGTTGACGCCGCGCTCCCAGTGGCAGACCGTGATCGGCTGCTTGACGCCGAGCGCCTGGGCTACCTGCTTCTGCGACACGCGCATGGCCTGCCGCCGCGCGGCTAGCGCCTGCCAGCCCTCCGCGTCGAGAGCAACGCGCGGCTCGCTCCACAGATCGGGCCGGGCCGCCTTCGCCAGCGCCCGCCGCGCGGCGGCGTTGCGGACATCCTCGCCTTGCAGGTAGAGGGAGTCCGTCAGGCCGGCTTCAAAGAACGTGCGGATCAGGTCCACATGCGTCGGGCTGACATCAGGGCGGGGCAGCCGCCGACTGGCAACCAGCAGATCGCCGGGCCGCACTTCGCAGCCCTTCTTGAGCCGGGCCTGCCCGTCTTCCAGGACGAAGACGCTGTGCGAGGAGGTGACTTTGACCTGACGCCCGTACTGCGTGGTCAGCCGGTACATCGGCTCCTCGTGCGTGTGCCGGATGACGGCCTTGAGCGGCCGGAAGCGCACGGCGTGGGTCGCCTGATCGAAGGAGAGCACCTGATACCGCTCCGCCACGCGCTGCCCTTCCATGCAGGCATCAATGAACTCGCCGATCTTGACGAACTCCGTCCGTCCCGTCTCGTCCATCACCAGCGTCCGCTCATCGCCGGCCACGCTCATGATGATGATGCGGTCGTAGCGCAGCTTGGACATGTCGAACTTGGACGTGGCCTCGCCCTCGTCGTCCCCGTCGCTGTCCACCTTGATGCCGATGCCCAGGGCCGTGATCAGGCTGCGGACCTCGTTGTTCTCCAGCGTCTTGTCCAGGGCAGCCTTGCTGGTGTTGATGATCTTGCCTCTCAGGGGCAGGATCGCCTGGTAGCGCCGGTCCCGGCCCTGTTTCGCGCTGTTGTGGACGAACACGCCGCTCGCAAGGGCAAAGTTGTGGTAGTTATCCACAGTGATGTCATAGACATCGCCCGTTTCCTCAAGCACATGGACGTCGACAACTTTGCAGTTGTAGTTGGCGGCGGCCTGCAACATCTCGGCCTCATTGCCAGCAAAGTGACGGTGTAGAAGCGTGTCGTAGCGCGGCGCTGTTGGGCCCTCCTCCGCACGAAGCCGGTCATAAGCGCCGCGCATATCGGCCTCTTTCAGCGCCACACTCAGAAGACGAAGCGCCTTCATCTTGTGGCCGTCTCGGATCAGCTGCCCTTTCTCTTCGGAGGGTGTGCCCTCGCGCCAGCCAGCTAGCCCGTTCAGGATGTTCGATTTTTTGTCTGGGTCTTGCCAGGCCTTTCGCGCTCCAGCGACGATCTTAGCGGTATGTTCGGGATGTTCCTCACGCCAACGGTGAACGGTCTCCGTGTGGCGCTTGCGGAAGGCCTCATCCTTCCACTGCTCCTCCGTCTGCACAGAGCGCCATAAGAGCAGACCCTCATCCTGCCACTGCTCCAGTGCCTTCTGTCGCTGATGCTCGCGGGCTTCTGGATGCTCTTCAAAGTAGCGCCGAACCCGCTCGGATTGTTCCTGGCGGCGCTCCGCGCTGGCCCAATACTGCTCTTGCAGAAGACGCATCCGCTCACAGTATTCCGCATACTGCTCCGACGTCAGCTCGCTGAACCACGCCGCAAATCCACGCAGAAGCCGCTGGTTCAACTCCCCGTCCTGCCGCTGCCGCTTGACGCAGTCGCTTATGAACTGCCGGTACTCGCTGTTGCGCCACTGGGCTTTGGCGGACTCGCTCATGCGCTGGTGGTGTGCTGGGTCTGCCCACTGGCGTACCGAGAACTCACGCATGGCGCGGACGATCTTTTGCCGATGCTCTGGGTCCTGCCAAAGCCGCTTTGCCGTGGCACTGGCAACTGCCGCCATCTTCTCACGGTACTCCGGGTTCTGCCAGAGATGGTGCGCTAGTCTTGCGCGCAGGGCGATATGGTCGCCCTTGTCCATTCGGGTGATATTACGCGGATCATTGTTGCGCTTATTAAAGTCCACATGATGACGCACATCACCCGCGCTCTGCTGGTAAATGCCCTGACGCAAGTTGAACAGATCGGCCAGGTGATGGGTGTGATTCCAACTCTGCTTGCCGTTCATCCACACCATTTCGTAGCCCTCGCCGGGCGACTCGCCTTTTGCCGTCCATCGCAGTTTGAGCGGCATCAGGCTTACGCCGGCGGCAAGCTCACAGGCGGGGCGATAGGAGCCGTCACGGAGACGGAACGGATGGTCGGGGGTGCAGCGGATGCGCTCGCCGTTGTCCAACTCCACCTCAACAAGAGCCGCCTGTCGCTTCGTTAGGCGCGGCTCGACCAGCGGTACAACACGAACATCGCCAGAGCCGTTGGTCGCATAGCCGAAGTGGGTGATGCCTTTCTCCCAGTCTTCCGCCAGTTCCTGGATCGTCATGTCTCTATCGGAAACTAGACGGACCGGCGTAGAAAACAAAAGACACCCGCCCGCGGAATCTCCTTCCACGAGAAAAAGCTCGCACTTTTTGGGGTCGCGCTCGGTGCAGTCGGCCAGCTTGCCGGGGAGGTTGGAGTTCTCCAGGCTGGACTGGCGCTTGATCAGGTCGGCGGCCTTGCGGGCGGCGTCGCGGGCGCGCTGGGCGGTCAGGGCCTTGTCAATGATCTTCTTGCCGACAGCGGGGTTCTCTTCCAGGAACTGCGTCAGGCCCTCGCCCATGATGGAGTTAACGATGCCTTCCACCTCAGAGTTGCCGAGCTTGGCTTTGGTCTGGCCCTCGAACTGCGGCTTGAAGAGGCGCACGGACAGGACGGCCGTCAGACCCTCGCGCACGTCGTCGCCGCTGAGGTTGACGTCCTTCTCTTTCAGCGCGCCGGACTTGCGCGCGTACTGGTTGATGACGCGGGTCAGGGCCGTGCGGAAGCCGGACAGGTGCGTCCCGCCCTCTTTCGTGTGGACGTTGTTGGCGAACGAGAGCACCGATTCGGTATAGGTGTCGTTGTACTGCAAGGCGATCTCGACCTGCACGTCTTCGCGCTTCTTCAGGAAGTAGATCGTCGGGCAGATGGCCGTCTTGTTCTCGTTCAGGTGCTCTACCTGCTCGGCAATGCCACGCTCGTAATGGTAGGTCACCGGCTCCGCGCCGCTGGCCTTGTCGTGGAAGTGGATCGTCACCTCCCGGTTTAGGTAGCAGGTGTTGCGGATACGAGACTCAAAGACTTCCGGCTTGTAGGTAAAGTCGCCAAAAATCTCGGAATCGGCCAGCCAGGTCAGCGTCGTCCCGTGCTCGTCCGACGGCCCGATCTCCTTCAGGCCTTTGGGCTTGGGGATGCCCTTGACGCAGCGCAGCTTGTACTTTTTACCCTTCTGCTCGACCACCGCCTCACACCACTCGGACAGGAAGTTGACACAGGACAGGCCGACGCCGTGCAGACCGCCCGACACCTTGTAGCCGCCGCCGCCGAACTTGCCGCCGGCGTTCAGCTTGGTCATGGCCAGCTCGACGCCGGACAGGCCTGTTGCCTTGTTGATGTCGGCGGGGATGCCGCGCCCGTTGTCGCGGACGGAGACCGTCTTGTCCGCGTTGAGCGTGACCCAGATCTCGGTCGCATACCCGGCCAGCACTTCATCAATGGAGTTGTCCACGATCTCGAACAGAAGGTGATGCAGGCCCGCCGAGCCGGTGTCGCCGATGTACATGGCCGGGCGGGTGCGGACGTGCTCGACGCCTTCGAGCAGGCGGATGGTGTCCGCCGTGTATTCCTCGGTGACGTGGCCCATCGCCTCGGCGTCTTCCACGCCCTCGCTGAGTATCTCCGTCACCACCTGCCGCCCGGTCGTGTCCAGCAGGGCCGCCGACCCGTCCTGCCCGTTGACGTGTCCATCCGCGTGATTAACCCCTATTCCGTCCAGCGCCACCGGCTCGGCGCGCTCCGTCTCCCTGTCCAGCAGCGACTCAGTCTTTGCCGCAGTTTTTGCCTTAGCCAATTCGATTCTCCTACACCAGTGCAAGCGTCTTTGTTATCAACAAGTAGTAGTTATTTGCTGAAAATCTGCCTAAATTATAGCACATTTAGCAGACACAAGTCAAGCGGCGGGGCGTGCAAAAGAGGGCCGATTGTGGGAATATACTCCTATGATCTCACCGAACAACCTCGCCAACTTTCTGGACCAGTATCTGGAAACGGCTCGGTACGCCGACGAGCCGCCGACTGTCTTCCGCCCCTTCGGGCGCTCCGTGTCCCGGCTCGGCTTGGCCCTCGAACCGTGGCCGAGCCTGGGCGACTGGGTGCGGAAAGAGCGGCTGGACGCCCTCTTCCTGCACCGGCCGTTCAAGCTGGAGGTCGCCGCGCTGCCCGAGGACGTTGGCGTCCTGGCCTCGCACCTGCCGTTTGAGGAGCGGCTGACTTTGGGCTACAACCCGCGCCTGGCCGACGCCCTGGGGATGTCCTGCCTGCACCCGCTGGGCAAGCGCAAGGGACGGGCGCTGGGGATGCTGGGGGACGTGCCGCCGCAGACGGTCGGGGCGTTCTACAAGTCCGCGTTTGAAACGTTCGGCGGGCGCGAGGACGCCCGCACCTGCGAGCGCAACGAGGTGACGCGCGTGGCCGTCGTGGGGGCGATGACGGCGGACCTGATGCACGAGGCGTCGGAGCGCGGGGCGCAGGTCTACATCACCGGCCAGATGCGCCAACCCGCCCGCGAGGCGCTCCTGGACACCGGCCTGGGCGTGGTCATCGTCGGCCACCGCCGGAGCGAGGAGTGGGGCCTGCGGGCGTTCGCCCATGTCCTGCGCGAACGGTTCTCCGGCCTGAGCGTCTGCCTGCCGAAAGAACCCGTGACGATGCACACCCCGGCCCTCCCAAAGCAGGCGGATAAGACGGCGAAAGCCCCCGCCGTCCTGTAAAGGACAGCGGGGGCTTCCGTGAGCATTTCCTGCCCCCAGTCTCTCGACTGTGGTGGGGGCGGATCACTCCGCCCTTACCGGAGGCCGGCTCCGGGGGCAGGGTTCAAGCTCTTCATGGTCTTAACCCTCCTTTTGGAAGACGCTGGATTTTGGATGCGCCTTCCCCCTTCCTATCGCCTGAGTGGGGATGGATGCTAAAGAGCGCGGGTAAAGGCCCCGGCACTGGAAGTGCCGGTCTACTCTCAGTGGAACTCGCTCCGCGACTAAAGAACCACCGCCCGCAGGCTCATCCTCAGTGCCGGAGGCACTTCCGCTCCGAGTAGACCGGCACTTCCAGTGCCGGTTTCTCATTCGCCGGGGCCTCTGCTTTCCGTGCCGGGACTAATCCGCTTCCCACTGCATATACTGCCGCTGGATCTGGCGGACGTGGTAGGCGATGTTGGCCGACGAGCAGCCCAGACGGTCGCCCGCCTCGCGCCAGGTCAGGCCGCTCAACAGGCATTCCAGCACGGCAAGCTGCGTCGCCTTGAGATGCCGCGCGAAATCCGCCACCGCCGCCCGCCCCTGCGCCTGGTCCCAGTCGGGATCGGCCAGCGCCGCCTGCGCGGCCTCCTCCAGCGGCAGGCAGCGGCGGACCCGCCCCCGCTTCACGGCATCCAGCAGCCGCCAGCGGGCGCGCTGGATCAGATACTGCTCCGGGCTGCCGATCTCGATGTCCAGTTCCCGCAGGGCGTCCAGCAGCCCCAGCCACGCCTCCTGCAACAAGTCGTCGGCGTTCTCCGACGCGCACCGCGCGTAGTAGCTCGCCATCCGGGTCAGGCGCGGGCGCAGGCGCTCCACAACGGCCTCGACCGCCGCCGGCTCGCCGCGCTGCGCCCGTGCAAATGCACTGTTCAATGTCCTTCTCCTCGAAACGCTCGCCAAAACAGAAAAAGCCGCCAGCACAGCGGCTGCGGCTCGGGCGCGTGGGGGAGAGAAGGCCGGATGGACCCAAATAATCAGGGGGATCAGGCGGGGAGCGTGCCGAAGCGGAGCAGCCGGTATGCGGTTAGGGAAAAATCGGTCACAAACATTTTGGGCCAGCCTCCTTTCGGCAGTGTCGAGTCTTACGCTATTATATCGCTTCCAAGCGGCAAATTGCTAAAGGCCCGAAAAATAATTTTTCGCGCCTCTTGACAGCTTTCATTTACCGTGGTAAACTCACCGCAGTATTTACCAAAGTAAACGGAGGCCGCACATGGCGAAAGCGCCGCCCCGCTTGGGCAAAGTCCAGCTTCAGATCATGCAGGTGTTGTGGGAGCGCGGCGAAGCGACCGCGCGGGAGATCACCGACGCGCTCAACCAATCGGCCCCCATCGCGCATTCCACGACGCAGACGCTTCTGCGCAAGCTGGAAGACAAAGGCGCCGTGGCCCACGAGAGCCGCGACCGCGTCTTCGTCTTCCGCCCCCTGTCCCGGCAGTCCGAGGTCAGCGAGTCCGCCGCTCGCGACCTTCTCACCCGCGTCTTCGGCGGGTCGGTCTACGGGCTGGTTTCGCACCTGCTGAAGCACGAGCACATCTCCGACGACGAGATGCGCCGCCTGCGCGCGCTGATTGACGCCGCCGGATCGGAGGACACCTAATGACAGCCCTGCTTCCAATCGCCCTCGGCCTGCTGCTTCAATCCACGGTACTGCTGCTCGTGGGTCTGCTCGCCCTGTGGCTTGCCCGCCGTCGCGGCCCCGCCGTGCAATCCCTTGTCGGACGCGCGACCCTCGCGGGCGTCGCCCTGACCCTGCTGCTGGCCGCGCCGCTCACCGGCCATGTCCGCCCCCTGTGGCGCGTCACGCTCCCCGTCGCGGCGTCCGTCGGGGCAGGGTCGCTCCGCTCTGCCTATGCCCCGCGCCCTGCCTACGTCCCTCTCCTGCCCGATGCCGTGCCTTCGGCCCCGCTATCCTCTCCTACTCCCCCCCCGTCAACGGTGGTAGGGGCTAGGGAGCAATTCCTGCCACCCGCCGGTGTTCTCGCGCCGACGGCAGTTTCCCCTGCCCCGCCGCCTTTATCGTTAGAAAGCTCCGCGCCTGCGCCCCGGCCTTCCCCCGTGCGGCTACTGTATGTCATCCTGACCGCCGCCTGGGGCCTGGGAACCGGCCTCCTGCTCCTCTGGCTCGGCGTATGCCAATGGCACCTCTCACGGCTTTGCCGACAAGCCCAGCCCATCACCTCCGGCCCCGCCGCCGCCATGCTGGCCGCGCTGACGCCGCGCCCGCCCCGGCTGCTCTGCCACCCGTCCGTCCAAAGCCCGTTTCTGGCCGGTCTGCGGCATCCCGCGCTCTTCCTGCCCGCCGCCTATGAGGCCAAGTTCAGTCCAACCGCCCTGCGCGCCATCCTCGCCCACGAACTCGCCCACCTCGCCCGCCGCGACACCGCTTGGACCCTCGCCGCCCGCCTCCTCAGCGCCCTGCTCTGGCCGCAGCCCCTGCTCTGGGTCCTGTGCCGCCGCCTGGAACAGATCGGCGAGGAAGCCTGCGACCAGGCCGTGCTCGCCCACGACTGCCCGCCCCGCGCCTACGCCGACTGCCTCCTGACCCTGGCCGAGCGCCACCCGCTCCCGCGCCGCGAACGCGCCCTGGGCGCAGGCGTCGCCCCTTTCCGCTCCTCCCTCGGCCAGCGCATCGGCCGCATCCTCGATAAAGGAACCCATGCCATGTCCACCGTCTCCACTCGCCTGCGGCTCACCATCGCCGCCCTCACCATCGCCGCCGCGCTAGGCGGTGCGTTTCTCGTGTCGTCCGCCCCGGCACAAGTCTCTGCCGCCTCAGCACAGACCGGCAAGCCCTCCCTCATCGGCACCTGGCTGTGTACACATGATGACGGCACGGGTATCGTCATGATCTTCTCAACAGACGGCCGATTTGAGGAAATCGGTCCCTGGCCGGGCGAGAGCCGCGTGGTGGGCCACTCCTACGGCAGCAATCAAGAGGTCAGCCACTCTTACGGCCCATACTCCACCGAAGGGCAGAAGTTGACATATACGGACACGCGCGTCTGGGTTGAAGGGGAAAAGCCATGGAGGACCGACCCATATGAGCACATCATGGACTACAGCCTCACCGGAGACGTTCTGACACTGCGGCTCAAAGACAAGTGGGTGAATGTGTATCACCGCGTACCCGCCTACGCAGAGGCCATGATCGGGATCAAACCTAATACGTCCCCTGATGTCATTTCTGCCGCCTCTGACAAACAACTGGGCGAAGCCCGCTTCCTCGCCGGTCTAACGCCCGTGCAGGGGCCGGGCGTCGTGGTGACGCTCAACGACAGCCAAAAATCGTTACCCAGTATGCCATCCGGCATGGCCCCGCCAAACATCATCCACGACTCCGACATCAACCAAGTCGTCAACGAGCTAAAAGCCGCCGGAGCGGAGGCCATCGCGGTCAACGACCAGCGCCTTGTCGCGACCAGTTCCGTTCGGACGGCTGGCCCGACAATCCTGATTAACTTCACGCCGACCACGCCGCCCTTCGTCGTCAAAGCTATCGGCAGCCCGAAGACGCTGGCAACAGCCCTGAACATGCCGGGCGGAGTGGCAAGCCAGCTCAAGTCTTATGACTCTGCCATGTTCTCGGTCAAGGAAGCGAGGGCGCTGACGCTGCTAGCCTACACCGGGACAGGTGAGCCGCGCTATGCCAAGCCTATCTCTGCCGCCTCTGCGGATGATGTCCGGAAAAGAACGGTGGAGGCGGAACTTTCTCGGGCCTTGATCCAAAAACGAGATCAGTTAAAAGCACAACTTCGCTCCCTTGACGAGCAAGCGGCTTCACTCACTGCGCGCATTCAGATGATGCGAATACAAGCCCGGCGGGAGGCTAAGGGATTGACGCCCCTAGCACCGCCTGGCACAAACTTACGCAACCAAGCTGACCCTGCAATGCAGGCCCTTGCCGCCGAGATCGTGGCGGCTCGAAAAGATATGGACCAGAAGGAGGCGTCCGGCATGACGCCTCAGCACCCATCAATCATCAGTGCGCGGAACAGGCTTAAGTCGCTGGAAAAATTGTATCAAGAACAGCCCATCAAGGAGAAGTACCAGTTCGTCAAGAAGGTCCATGAGTGGAACCGAAGGACGATCGCCCTGCTCAACAGCCTGGCAGACAAGGACAACACACCGGCACATCAACTCAGCAATGTCCAAAAGCAGCAACGCCAATTGCAAGCGACAATTGCTGTCCTGAACGTGCAGATCGCCCACCAGAAAGTATTGGCACCGGGGCATTAAACGCCCAGCGCCTCGGGCGCGGCGACGGCTTGCTCCCAGACAGCAGGGAGATCGTCTTTCACATTGTCGGCGGGTATAATGGACACATGGTACAAGTGACACTGGAAGAGGCAACTTCGGATTTCGGGCGTTTGCTGGAACAGGTCGGGCAGGGGGAGGAGTCCGTGATCGTCAAAGGCGACTCACCTCTTGCCCGCCTGTCGCCGGCGGCTCCGCCGCGTCAGCCGGGGAGCGCGGTTGGCATCGTCACTTATGTGGCGGAAGATTTCGATGCGCCGCAGGAAGACTCCAGCACTCCCAGCGATGCGCCTAATTCTAGGCATCCGCCAGGGCAACGACAAAGCAAGGGCCACCCCATCGGGGTGGCCCTTGTCACTTCTGGCTCTTCGTAACTAACCTACGAGTTGGCGACGGCAACTTTCTCCATGTCGCCTGCCTTGTCCGCGTCGTCCCCGTCTTGGGCGGCAGCCGCCAGCCGCTCCGCCTTGCGCCGTTCCAGTTCGGCGTGGTCGCGGGGCGTCATCAGGCCGGACGGCTCGTAATCATCGTCGCCAACCATCGCCTGGAGCCATTCCGCAGTGATTTTCAGGTCCATTATCTCGGCCTTTCCCTTAACGCCTGGGCTTGTGCGCCCGTCATTTCCAGATAGCGCAGATTCTCGTAGTTCACGTCTTCGCCTAAATCGGTCATACCGCACTTGTCGCGGTAGAAGTTCTCAGCCTGGGGCAGCGAGTGGAGACCGATGCGACCATTATACCCTCTTTGTCTACTGAGGCGTATGGCCTCCGTGATGAGCACATAGCCACAGCCACGAAATTTGGGACGCGCGACCATCTCCGGCAGATTCCAGGGCGCGGCGGCCAGGTAATCCACATAAAGGAGTGACAGGCCGGCCTGTTCGGGAAGGCGACAGGTCTTGTCCGTGCGGATGACCATCAGCGCCTGCATCTCGTTCTCACACTCAATGCCGAGAAAGCGGCTGCTCCCGGTGGCCGCGCGCCACTTCCGCTCCCAGACCCAGTGGGCGTGTTCCGGCAAGTCATTCGGCAACAGGCCGCGCGTGTAGGCGTCCTGCAACGCCTGCCGGAGAAACGGCTTCCAGAGGGCGTCCGTCTGCCGGATTTCCTCGGTGCTAACGTCTTCAATCAGAACCGCCGCGACGGGCTGCCGGGTGGCGCCGTCCAGTAGCAGAATGGGACTGCGTTCGCTCACGGGGCCTCCACTCTCATGCCCCCAGCGCCTCCGCCTCGGCGACGGCCTGCTCCCAGGCGGCGAGGGCGGCCAGCAGATCGTCTTGCAGGCGCGTGTGCTCGGCGGCGAGGGAAACCATGTCGGCGACGGTGTCGGAAGGCTTCGCCAGGCGCGCTTCGACTTCGGCGATGCGGGATTCGGTGGCGTTGACGGCGCTCTCGGTGGTTAGGACGCGCTCGCGCGCCCGGACGCGGGCTTTGCTCAGGTCGCGGGCGTTCATGGGGGGCGCGGCGGGCGGAGCCGCGCCGTTCGCTTTAGGGACCGTGCCGTTGCTTTTGACGGGAGCGGCGGTGGCGGGCGCGGGCGGCGGTGGGACGGCTTTCCGCGCGGGGGATTTGGCTGGAGGGGACGCGGGCGTCTTCTGCGCCTCGCGCCAGGCGTTGTAGTTGCCCTCGAACAAGGTCCCCTGCCCCGTCCCCGACAGCGCCAGCGTCTTAGTCGTGGTCGCATTCAGCAGGTAGCGGTCGTGGGAGATCAGGAGCAGCGTCCCCTCATAGCGGGACAGCATCTCGGTCAGCACCTCGCAGGAGGCGATGTCCAGGTGGTTCGTCGGCTCGTCCAGGACCAGCAGGTTGCACGGCTCCAAAATCATGCGGGCCAGGGCCAGCTTGTTCTTTTCGCCGCCGGACAGCATCCCCACGCTCTTGAACACGTCGTCGCCCGTAAACAGGAACCGGGCCAGATAGTTTCGGGCTTCGGTTTCGGTCATGTCGGCCACGTCGTGAATCGAGTCAATGACGCTGAGGTCCGGGCGCAAGCCGTCGGCGGCGTGCTGGGAGAAGTAGGCGACGCGGGCGTTGTGGCCCAAGCCGACGCTGCCGCGCGTCGGCTGCTCCATGCCCAGGATCAGCTTCACGAGGGTCGTCTTGCCCGCCCCGTTTGGCCCGACCAGGCCCACCCGCTCGCCGCGCTCGATCAGGAAGTTCAGGTCGTCGAACAGAGTCCGCTCGCCGAAGGTCTTGGTCAGGCCCTCGGCCCGCAGGACGTCCCGCCCAATGCGGCCCGCCGAGTCGGCGTCAAACAGCGCGCGGACGTTGCGGTTGTCCACGATGACCCGCTCCACCTTCTCCATGCGCTCGATGCGCGTCTCCATGCGCGCCCGCAGCTTGCTTTGGACCGCATCGCCGCCCATGTTCTTCTTGATGACGTCTTGCAGGCGCGCGATCTCGGCCTGCTGGTTCTCGTACATCTCCTGCTGCCGGGCCAGCCGCTCGTCCTTCTGACGCCGGAAGTGGCTGTAGTTGCCCTTGAAGACCGTCAAGCGCTGGTTTTCCAGGTCGGCGATGGAGTCCGCCACGGCGTCCAAGAAGTAGCGGTCATGGCTGACCAGCAGAATGGCCCCCTCGTAGCTCTTCAAGAACCCTTCCAGCCACTCGGTCGCTGCGATGTCCAGGTGGTTCGTCGGCTCGTCCAAAATCAGCAAATCGGGCCGGGCCAGCACGATCTTCGCCAGGGCCAGCCGCGTCTGCTCGCCGCCGGAGCACGACCCGACCCGCTTGCCGTGGTCGGCGGGGGAGAAGCCCAGCTTCTCCAACACCATCGGGATGTCTGCCTCGTGCCGGTAGCCGCCCGCCGCCTCGAACGCCTCGCGAGCGTGCGAATAGGCATCCATCGCCGCTTCCAGGGCGTCATCCGCCTCCGCTGACGACATGGCTTCTTCCCATCGCTGCACCTCGGCTTCCAATGCGCGCACGGCGTCAAACACCGACCGCGCCTCTTCCAAGATGGTGTGTTCGGGATGGACCGGCGCCTCCTGCCGCAGATAGCCCAGGCTGCGCCCGGCCGCCAGCGCGGCCTTGCCCGCGTCCGGCAGCTCCTGCCCCAGCAGTATCCGCAGCAGCGTCGTCTTGCCGCAGCCGTTGCGCCCAACCAGCCCCAGCTTCTGCCCCGCTGCGATGCTGAAATTGACTTCCTGGAACAGCAGGTCCGTCCCGTAGCTTTTTTCGAGATTAGTCACCGTCAGAATGCTCATAATGTGTTCGTTATTGTAGCCGAGGGAGGGAGAGGGTGTCAAGGCGGCCAATAGACAGGGCAGGGCAATTGCATTATGAAGGACAGGCACGGAGAGGAAAGAGGGCAACCACAGGGGGTTGCCCCTACCAATCACGACCAATGGCGGGGCGCGCACGACCAATGGCGGGGCGCGCACGACCAATGGCGGGGCGCGTAGGGGCAGGCCCCCGTGCCTGCCCTCTGTATCGGGTTGCCTGCCCTTCTTGCCCCCGTGCCTGCCCTCTGTATCGGGTTGCCCTGCCCTCCATATCCGATTGCCCCGCAGAAGAACAGCCCCCGGACGTTCGCGTCCGGGGGCTGTTGCCTGCCGCCAATGTGCCAAACCTAAGTCGCGGAGGGCGGGCCGAGCGGCGTCTGGGTGAAGTCGAAGCAGTCCGTCATGCCGTCCGCTGCGGCGTCGCGGGCGTTCAGCGGCGCTAGGCCGAACGTCGTCTCGCAGAACTTGAGCAGGCTGACATGCGAGACCAGCGTGTGAGAGATGTGCCCCTTCTTGGCGTAGGGGCTGAGGACCAGGCAGCCGACGCGCGAGCCGTACCGGAACTGTGTCCCGTCCGTCCACTGCTCGACGTTGGGCGGGTCCACATGGTCGAACCAGCCGCCCCAATCGTCCCAGGTGATGAAGATGGCCGTCTGCGGCCACAGCCCGCCCTGGACGACGGCATCCACCTGCTGTACCGTCCAATTCATGCCGTCGGTGACGTTGCCCTTCGGGTGCTCGCTGAGGGGGTTCGTGTCGTGGCTGATTTCGGGTGCAAAGACCCAGGAAACAGCGGGCAGACTCCCCGCCGCCGCATCCCTGGCGAACTGCTCCGACGTGACGGCCGAGCCATGCCCGTGCAGCGCTTTGATGTATCGAAAGGCATAGCCGCCGTAATGCCGCCAGGCCAGCTTGGCGGCCTGGAGGCTGGCCGGCAGCGAGGGCAGGTCGAACGGCGGATGCAGATTAGGGGGATCGTGCGCGCTCGGGTTGTTGATGATCGGCGACGCGGCGGCGATCGCCATGAGGTGGTTGGGCGTGGACGGCCCCGCGACATCGGTGAAGTAGCGGTCGCAGAGCGTGAACTGCCGCGCATACGCGAAGTAGGCGGGGAGGTCCGCCTCACGATACTGCTGCTTGACGGGGTTGACGTTGCGGTTCAGCCACGATTGATGCGTGTGGCTATGGTCCGACAGCGGCGGGTTGGGTGCGTGCGCCAGCGTCGCGTCCCCGTCCGCGCCGGGGAAGGTGCCGAAGTAGTTGTCAAAGGAGTGATTCTCTTTGAAGATGATCACGACATGCTTGATCGGGCTTGGGTTCGGCGGTGGAGGCGGTGGCGGATTCGGCTGCGGGGCGGGATGCTTTGTTCGGTGTGAGGTCGGCTCTGTGACTGCCATAGGTGCTCCTTCTGTACGAAGTCTTACGGACAGTGTGACATAAAAGTGCCCCGTTCTTTGTTAAGGAAAGGTTAAATCTTGCCCGCACCGCTTTGCCCCCGGATAGCGGCAGCAGGAACCTGTCTGCGCTCCGGCGCATTAACAGAGCATGACAACCTTCGCGGGCCTGCTCGGCCTATTCCTCGTGCTCCTCGTCATCTGGGAAGGGTTTGAGACCATCATCCTGCCCCGGTCCGTCACCCGGCAGCTCCGGCTGACGCGCGGGTTCTACTTAGTGATCTGGCCCTTCTCCTCGTCCATCGCCAGGCGGCTTCCCGACGACCGGCGGCAGCTCTCCCTCAGCTACTTTGGGCCGCTCTCGCTGCCCCTGCTGCTGGTCTTTTGGGCGGGCGTGCTGGTGCTGGGCTTCGCGCTCATGCAGTTTTCGATCCCCAATGGGCTGGACCGGACGCCCGGCATGAACCGCTTCGGCACGGCGCTGTACCAGAGCGGCGTGACTTTCTTTACGCTGGGCTATGGGGACGTGACGCCGCACACAAACCTTTCGCGCCTAGTCGCCGTCCTGGAGGCGGGGGTCGGCTTCGGGTTCCTCGCCGTGGTCATCGGCTACCTGCCCGTGCTGTACCAGGCGTTCTCGCGCCGGGAAACGATCATTTCCCTGCTGGACGCCCGCGCGTCCTCACCGCCCTCGGCCACCGAGCTTTTGAAGCGTCACAGCGAAGGCTGCCGGATGGAGGTCCTGACGGACCTGCTGGCCGAATGGGAGCGGTGGGCGTCCGAGCTGCTGGAAAGCCATCTCTCTTATCCGGTCCTGAGCTACTACCGCTCGCAGCACGACCACCAATCCTGGCTTGGCGCGCTGACCGCCATCATGGACACCTGCGCCCTGGTCCTGGTCGGCTGCGCGGGCGACCCGGAGTGGCAGAAGAACCTGCAATGGCAGGCGCGGATGACGCTCGCCATGTCGCGCCACGCCGTCATTGACCTGTCCTATGTGCTCAACCAGAATCCCATTCCGCCGGACCCGGACCGACTACCCAATGAAGACCTTGCCATGCTGCGGCAGATCCTGGCAGGCGCGGGCCTCCCCCTGTGTGACGGCCCCGAAGAGGACAAGAAACTCACTGAACTGCGCGCCCTCTACGAGCCGTATGTGAACGGCCTGGGCCGGTTTCTGATCTTCCACTTGCCCCCCTGGCTGCCCAATTCCGACGCGCCGGACAACTGGCAGACCAGCGCCTGGGACCACGACACGAGGCACTTTTAGCGATGGCGCAGGAGAAACAGGGCTGGGACACACGCGCCTGGCTGGTCGGCATCCTCGGCGGCATGGTCGGTGGTAGCGTGATGGCGTGGGTCAGTTATCCGCCGTTTATGAGGCGCATCAACGCGGCGACGAATTTCGGCAGTGCTGCCGACTGGCTACTCGGAGTGAGCTTGTTCCTGAGCACGCTCGTGCTGCCGGGCGTTCTGAGCGGCATCGCGCGCCGCAGAACGTTCCTCTGGGGCCTCCTCCCGCTCACGCTGTCTCTGGCGGTGGTTGATTTGAAGAACTGGATCGTGCTTGGCCCTCGCCATGTCGCAACGACCTTCTGGATGTCTCTGCTTGCCATCGGATTCTGTCTGCTGGTTTCTTCCGGCCCTGTCTCTCTCTTTCGCTACGGACGCGCCCGTGCCCGGCGGAGGCGCGAAGCCGCCCTCGCTGCCTTTGCCGCGCAGCGCGAGGCTGCTTCTATCCCCCAGGAAGGCGTTTGGCCGCCGCCGCCGGACTACCGACCCCAAGATTAACCGGCACTTCCAGTGCCGGGGCAAACTCAGGAGAATTATATATGAGAGACAGCGAGAGGGCAACCACGGAGGGTTGCCCCTACGCGCCTCGGTATCCGTAGGGGCAGGCCCCCGTGCCTGCCCTCCTTCCCCCCGTGCCTGCCCTCCTTCCCTCCGTGCCTGCCCTCCTTCCCCCCGTGCCTGCCTTCTATATGCAATTGCCCTGGGGGCAAAGCCGGAACGGTTAGCAGTCACTCGGGCGCATATGCTATAATGGAAACCCATGGGAGAAAAACCGAAAGTCGCCGTGGTCGCCATGCAGGGCGACTTCCAAAAGCACATTGACATGCTGACCGGGCTGGGGGCGGATGCCTATGCGGCGCGGCTGCCCGCCGACATCGCGCGGGCGGACGGGATCGTTCTGCCCGGCGGCGAAAGCACGACCATCGGCAAACTGCTGGCCCGCTACGGGACGGACAAGGCCATTCAGGAGGCCGCTGCTCGGAAGAAGCCGATCTATGGGACCTGCGCGGGCTTGATTTTGCTGGCGCGGGAGATCGCGGCGGGGACGGGCGAGCGGGGCGGGCAGCCGACGCTGGGGATTTTGGACGCCGTCGTTGCCCGCAACGCCTTTGGGCGGCAGGTGGATTCGTTCGAGACGGCTTTGGACGTCCCCGCCCTGGGGCCGGACCCGTTGCGGGCGGTCTTTATCCGCGCCCCGTATGTCGTCGAGGCCGGGCCGGGCGTCGAGACGCTGGCGACCTATGACGGCAAGAGCGTCTTCGTCCGGCAGGGGATGGTTCTGGGCAGCGCGTTCCACCCGGAACTGACGGACGATGACCGGGCGCACCGGCTGTTCCTTTCGCTGATCACGCCATGACCAAGTGGAAGCCATGAAAAACCGTCAACGGCTTGGGGGAGCGGCGGTCGCTCTGTGTTTGCTGTGCTTGCCGGCGGTCTGGCTTCGGCCCGGCAACACGCGGGCGGAAGAAAAGAAGCCGCCCGCGCCGCTTTCGCTGCTCTGGACGCGGTCTATCGCGGGATTTCGGGGGGCGGCCCTATCACCGCAGGGCGAGCTGATTGCGCTGTCCAGCGGGCCGAAGGGCGCCGTCTCGCTTTGGCACTGGCGTACCCAGCCCGACCGACCGCTCTGGGTCCATCCGGCGACGAACGCCTCGTCCGTGGACGTGAGCGCCGCCGGCTCCTTTGTGGTCGCCTGGTCCGCCCTGGACCCCTCCCAGCCGGAGTTCACGATCCTGCGCGGTGATGATGGCGCGACGCTCTCCCATCGGACGCTCGACGGCGCCGTCTGGGACGCCCAGCTTTCCGCCGACGGCTGCTACGCAGGCGTCGTCACGGGCGGCAAGTCCCTGTGGCTGTACACGCTCAGTGACCAGCCTTACCTGCCGGGGAAGCGCGAAAAGCGCATTCACCTGTGGTCTCTGGGCGGGATCGGCAACTCGATTGACATTACCTCCCCGCCCGCCGGCTCGTACCTCGTCACCGGCTCCTGGGACGACAGCGGCGTCGCCTGCTACACCCTGCGCGGGGCGTGTCTTTGGCAGTATCCCGAAGACCCGGCGGCGCGGCATAAGATGGCGGACCGCATCTTCACGGCGCAGCTATCGGGCAGCGGCAAGTACGTCCTGGGCATCTCCTACGGCAATGTTCGCGGAAGCAGCCCTGTCCTGTATCGGTGGCGCAGCGACGGCGGCGGGAACCCGCAGTGGAAGACGGAACTGGGGGAGGATGCTTTTTACCCGCGCGCGCAGATCAGCGCAGATGGCCGGTATGTGGCCGTGTCTTACCTGCGCCAGATCGTCCGGGGCGACCAAAGCCTGTCCGAGCACCGCTTGCGCCTGCTGGATCGAGACGGCAACACGCTTTGGGAGCGCGGCGGCTTGCTGTTCTCGCCGACGTTGATCGCGCTGGCCCCGGACGGCAGCATTCTTGTCTCGGACGGTCAGCGCACCCTGTACGCGCTGGGCAAGGACGGCCGCATCCTCGCGAATTACCCGCAGCCCGGCCTGCTGCGCCAGACGGCGCTCTCGGCGGACGGTCATGTCCTGCTGGTCTACACGGGAGACGGGACGCTGAGTTTGTTCCGGGTGGGGTGAAGACCTAACCCCGGCGCAAGCGCCGACCCTCCCCTGTTAAGGAAGGGTGAAGATAAGAACCTTTGCGCCTTTTTGAGAGGCACAGCCTTATGACAGGGACTCCGACCCTTCCCTAACAGGGAAGGGTCGGCGCTTGCGCCGGGGTTAGGTTCCTACACATGCATCGCGTCCGCTGTACCGACTAGGTGCTCGGCTTCGCCCGCCATGCCGCCGATGTTGATCTTGATGTCGGCGCGGTTCTCGATCTTTTCCACCTTGCCGTCCCGAATCCAGATCACGCGGTCGGACACATCCACCATCTTGTAGTCGTGTGTCGCCGTGATGATGGTCACCCCCTGCTCCTTGTTCAAGCGGCGCAGGAGCGCGATGATCTCCTCGCCCGTCTTCGAGTCCAGGTTGCCTGTCGGCTCGTCGGCGAGGATGATGCTAGGGTTGTTCGCCAGCGACCGGGCGATGGCGACGCGCTGCTGCTGGCCGCCCGAAAGCTGGGAGGGCTTATGGTGGTAGCGGTGGCCCAGGCCCACGATGTCCAGAAGCTCCATTCCACGCGCGATGCCGTCATCGGTCGGCTGGCCCGCAAAGATCGTCGGCAGGGTGACGTTTTCCAGAGCCGTCATCACGGTGATGAGGTTGAAGGTCTGGAAAATGTAGCCGATGGTGTGGCAGCGCAGGTAGGCCAGCTCGCCGGCGTCAAGCTGCGCCATGTCCACATCGTTGATGAACACGCTGCCGCTGTCCGGCTTGTCCAGACCGCCGATGGCGTTGAACAGGGTGGATTTGCCCGAACCCGACGGCCCCATGATGGAGATGTACTCGCCGCGCCGGATGTCCACGTTGACACCGTCGAGCGCGCGCAGCTTCTCTTCGCCGAGGGTAAAGACTTTGACGACGTCCTTGGTGCGGACGATGTATTCCGTTGCTGACACTGATGATTTCTCCAGAGATGGCCCCCCAGCCCCCAATAATGGGGGAGTCGGAGCGGGTAGGTCTTGTTCTTGCTCCCCCATTATTGGGGGCTGGGGGGTTCTTAGACTTCCGTTCTCAACGCGGCGGCGGGCGGCATCTGGGCAGCGCGCTGCGCGGGCAGCAGGGCGGCGATGAGCGTCAAAAGGCCGCCGATCACGATGCAGCCTACCAGCGATCCCAGGATGACGCCGAACGTCAGGCGCGTGACACCGGGGCCCCAGCCCAGCGACCCCCAGCGAACCAGGAAGATACCGAGGAAGCCAAGTATCCAGCCGCCGAACGAGGCCACGAAGCCCATGAAGATGGCTTCAATGAGGAACAGGCGCACGATCAGCGAGTTCAGCGCGCCCAGGCACTTCATGGTCCCGATCTCGCGGAACCGCTCCGAGACCGACATCAGCATGGAGTTGGTGATGCCAACCGTGCAGACGAGAAGAGCCATGATGACCAGCCAGACCTGCCGGTTGAAGGCATCGGAATTATGGGCCTCCAGCAGCGCAGTCACGCCGGAGAAGCACAAGAAGGCGATGCCGAGGAAGATGCCCGCTCCGGTGATCATGGAGCGCCAGAAACGAATCTTCAACGAGTTCATGGCGATCTGGATCGCCTTGCTCCAGGGCAGATTGATCTGCGTCTTAATGCCGGCGTCGCCTCTTGGTCTGCGGCCGTTGTCGGTGATCGCTACGGACATTGCTTGTCCCCTTTCCACGAGATTGTGTTCCACCCGGCGGTGTTCCACTTGTTTGAAGCCCGATCAGGCGGCGCTGGGCCAGCATCCGCATGAACGTGATGACGCTGACCTCACCCTGCCGCCGGTTGAGCTTGTAGGTGTCGCAGGTGAAATGAATGAGCTGCTCGACGCTGTGCGCGCCGTCGCACCGCGACCAGACCTGCGCGCCGAACTCATCCAGCTCGATCGTCTTGGTCGCCGGGATGCGAAAGAGCCGCGAAAGAATCTGGCCCATTCGGTCGTCCCGGCGCGGGACGGTCAGCTTCGCGCCGGGCGTCTCGTCCTCCGGCTTCATTTCCCAGGCGATCTCGCGGCTGCGCGTCGGTTTCAAAGCCAGCATCTCGCCGCGCGGCAGGCTCCCCTTTTCGCGCGCCAGGAACGGGATCGTCTGGCGCAGACTATTGAGTAGACTCAGCCGTGACACAGGGTTCGCTCGACGATCTCTTCGACCAGGTCCGGCTGCGGGCGGCGGCTGAAGGACTGCACCAGATGAATCTTGTTGCTTTCCGGGCACTCCCAGATGCGCGCCTCGAAATGCGTCGCGGGCATTTGCAGCCGCGTGATCTGCGGCACGGCATGGGACATCCAATAAGACAGCCCTGTCCGTCGCCCCGTCAGGGCGAGCGCGGGATGCCCCTGCGCCGACGCCTCGCGGGCCTCGTACTTTAACTGCCCTTCCAGCGCCTGGTTCTTGTCCCGAAACCATTGGTCTAGGTAGGCGTTGCGAAGCTGCACGTTCGCCACGCCCCACTGCTCCACCGTAATCGAGTCCATCGAGTTGCCGCGCACAAAGGGAAGCTGCACATAAATGTTCATGAGCTGCGGCTTCGTCTTCAGCGCGTAGTCGCCCGGCGCCTGCGTGTGCAGGTCGTACAGCGACCAGACCCGCCAGTCGCCGTCCGCCGCGTGACATTCCAGCGTTTGCAGCGCATCGGCGGCCAGGTTGCCGAAGTCGTCCCGCGCGCCCCCGACGACCTGGGCGATGACCACGCGCATACACTCGGCGCAGTGCCAGATGCGCCCGACCGCCTTCCGATCCGCCTTCCAGGTGAACGACCGCAGCCCCGTCCGCTCCGGGTGGCGCGCGTCCTGGACTTCTTTGATCTGCGTCACGGGCGCGATCTTCTGCCGTTTCGCGCTCTTCTCGATAGAAAGGAGATACTGCGCCAGCCGCTTCTCCAAGTCGGCGTCCGTCACCTTGCCCTTGACCGGAATCCAGCGGATGTCCACGCCCAGGACGCCGTGCGCCGCGAACTCGCTGTTGTCCAGCCGCAGGCTGCCGGCTTTGGCGTCTCCTCCATAGGAAACTAGGTTCCACGCGGGCGGGACCTGCATCGTCAGCCCCTGCCAGCCCATCGTCTTCCAGCCCTTGCGCGCCGACGAGCGGCTTACTTCTTGTCTTACGAGTGTTGTCACGTTTAGATGTACGCGCCTAGAAGGGCAGGAAGTTCACGGTTTTCTGAATCAGGGCCAGCGCGATGGCGCACATGCCGATCAGGCCCGTGCCGCAGGCGAAGCCCGCCAGCAGGACCGGCGTGTAGAGCTGCCAGCGCTCCAGCCCGAACCGCTTGGCGAAATAATACCGGCCCAGCAGCGCGCCGATAAAGGTCGGGATAGTGTTGTGCGGCAGGTTGCTGATGTTCCCGATGAAGCCGTAGAAGAACAACAGCGGCCACTTGAAGAGCATCGTCGCGCCATACAACGCAAAGGCGGCGGCGGCGCCGATGCCGATGACCGGCCCCTTGATGGCGTGGAGCGCCCAAGAGGCCCCGTTGCCTGAGTTGATCTGCGTCCAGATGGACAAGTTGATGACCGACAGCGGCCAGAACTTCTGCGCGTAGGGAAACTGCGGCGAGGGAATTTCGTTCGTGTGCCACAGGAAACCCCAGTAAGTGAAACTGGTGATGAGGATCAGCGGCAGCATGAACACTTCCAGCTTCAGGATGCTGGTGAATTTGGTCCCCGTCAGCTCGATTTCGCGGAACTTCTGTGCCTGCCCGCCATAGTCGTTCAGCGGCAGGGGCGCAAACCAGATGTCGGGCCGAGTGTATCCGCTGTGCAGTACGACAGCCTGGTTCAAGAAGGGGAACGAGATTCCCTGCCCTGTCAGCCCAATCAAGCGAGCCGAAACATAGGAGTTCAGCGGCGTCCAGACCAGGCCATAGAAGATAACGATCCAAATCGGAAACAGCGGGACCAGGAAATGGTTCAGTACGACGTAGCCGACGGTCGCCGTGAACCACGCCCCGACGGCAAGTTGCCAGGGGAAATCGCCGCGTCCTTCCGGCACTTTGCCGAGACTTCCACGCTGCGCTGTCCGCTCCGTCCCACGCGATTTGAGGACGGTGAGGAGGACCGCGCCGATGCCGAGAGCGGCGATGGTGAGTTGCGTCCCGATGCCGAACGACATCCAGAAGTCGAAGTCAATCGAGGCTTTCGTCTGGATCGTCGGCGAGCCGGGCACCCAGTGCGGGAACAGGTTGAACGAGTGCAGGATCGGGTTGGCGACGATCTGACCCAGAATTGAGGAGAGGAAACTGCCCAGCACGATGGAGTACGGCAGGATGAACCCGATCAGGACCAGACCGAGGTCGGGGTTGTAGCCGGTCAGCGCGGTCGGCAGGATGCGCTCGGTGTTGGGCGTCAGGTCCATGAACGGGATCGGCAGGATCGTGATCGGTTTGCCCAGGGCAACGCCCGTGAAGATCGGGATCGCCAGATAGAAGAAGCCAAAGATCAGGCCAACGATGGTGCCGGTCGAGAACACCTGCCAGCGCCAGGAGTCCTCTTTCGTGGACGCTTCGGCCAGCGCGGTCGCGCCGGATGCCGCAATGGGCGCGAAGGGGAAAGGCAGCCGCTCCACGTCGGACGTGATGCGGAACAGCATATAGCCCAAACCCATCCATTTCATGCGGTCAAGAACTTGACCTGCCAGCATGATGGATATTGGGATGAGCCAGGCTATGTCCAGGAAGGACCGGTTCGTGTAGGCCGAGGAGCCTTTGGGCGGCGCGACCCAGGCCGGCAGGTGCGGGGCGACGTTTGCCATTGCCGGCGAGTTCATAATATAGGAGAGAGCAATGAAGTTGCCGAACGGCCCGCCGGAGATGCCCGGCAACGCCCCAAATCCCGACCCGGCCAGCGCGCCGGCCATGTAGAACAGGCAGTAGATTTCCTGCCGCTTAAGCGGCAGGAACGAGCGCCGAGCGATCTCGGAGAACAGGACAATCGTCACCCACTGGGCAGCGGCCCCCAGGCCCTGCCCTGCCAAGAGGCCCAGGTAAATCGAGCCCGGCAGCATGATGAGGCAGACGAAGAGCGCGCCCACCACGACCTTGCCGGTGAAGCCGTTCTCGAACTGAATCTGCTGGCCGCCTTCGTCGCCGGCCGTGTCCTCGGAACGCTCGCGCGCCGCTTCGATGTCGTCGAGAGGCCCGGTGTCTCGTCCGCGCTTCGGTTGTTGTTCCAATGATGCCACGGGGGCATGTCTCCTTGTCGTCTGAGGCCCCCCAGCCCCCTATAATGGGGGAGTAGGATGAGGAGAGGCCTGTTCTTCTCTGGCTCCCCCATTATTGGGGGCTGGGGGGCTTTCCCTACAGCGCCGGCGCGACCGCTGCCGTCCCAGCGGTGGGCACGACCGGCGGCGTTCCAGTCCCGTTGTCCCCGCTGCCGCCGATCTCCATGTACCGCTCACGCTGGTCCGCCGTCAGGGTCCGCCAGATCAGGAACTGCTTGCGCACGACGTTCAGGAAGCGGCGGTTGACGCGCTTCCAGTTGGACACGTCGCCGGAAATGCGCGTCAGGGTCAAATTGACCGCATAAACGTCTTCCAGGTCCGTCGGCGCGGTGTCCAGGGCGATGGTCTGCGACACGCCCAGATCGAACGGCGCCAGCCAAATGCGGCCGGTCAGCCGGTAGCCCGTCCCCAGAGCCATGACCTCGCGGCCCGTGCGGATGTCCTGCGTCAAGAAATCGCCCACCGACTGCTCTTCATACGCCCGGAACCATTCGGCCAGGAACTGGTTGATCCCCGGCGCCTGCGCGCCCGCCACGGCGAACGGGAGGGACAGCTTCCAAACATCGCCCTCGGGTTCGGGCACTTTCCACGTCCGGTCCACGGCCGGCGTCGCCACTTCGGACGCCTTGCGGGCCGGGAAGATGGTGGACAGGAGCACGACCGCCACGACTAGGCCGATGGCAAGCTCCGCCGATGTGGACGAGAAGTTCAGGTACAGGCCGGGCAGGATGTGGAAGACCGAGATCGCCTTCGCCAGCCCCTGCCCGATGAGGTAGCCCGAGACCGCGCCGATGATGCCGTAGACCGTAGCCTCGGCGATGAACAGCATGGCGATGTTGGACGGCGACAGGCCGATGCTGGAAAAGATCGCGATCTCCTTGACTCGCTCGAAGACCGAGCCGAGCATCGTGTTCAGAACGATCAGTGCGGCGATCAGGATCGGGATGATGATGTTGATCAAGCCCTGCGAGGAGGTCGCGCCGATGGCCGAGAAGCGGTGATTGTCGGTGGAGTCAACGACCGTCCCGTTGGGAAGCTTTTTGAAGCCGCCCGCGTACAGGTTCAGGTCCAGGCGCGGCATCAGGCTTTGCAACTCGGTGTAGACGGTCGGCCCCGTGCCCATGTTGATGCCGACCGACTCGAGGTTGCCGCCCAGGTTGATCAGGGTCGTGTACGGCACATACAGGACCGTGTCGGGGTCCAGATGCAGGTACTCCTGAAAGCCCTGGGACGCGGCGGACTGCGACGCCGTGGTGGCCGAGCTGCTGCTCTGGCTCTGCTGGGCCTGGTAGTCTACGGGCGTCAGGGTCTCGTTGTCCAGGTCTTTGATGGCCTTGAACTTGTCCGGGTCCATGATCCCAATGACCAGATACGGCACGCCGCTGAAGTTGACCGTCACCTTGCCGATGTCGCTGGGCCTGATCTGGAGGCTGGCCGCGACGGCCTTGGGGATGATCGCCGCATAGGTGTCGCCGCTGTTGAACCAGCGTCCTTCCGGCTTGCCGTCCGCATCAGTGACCAGCGCCTTGTCCATGCCCGTCACTTGGGCCTCCTGGGGCGTGAACCCGGTGACGCCCTTGACGTCGGTGCCGAGGTGGGCGCGCGTCAGGTGCAGGAACGTCGTCTGGCCGGGCGTGGTGCCGAAGAACCAGGCGCGCGGCGCGACCGGGTAGCGGCTGCCGTACTCGTCATTGAGCAGCCGATAGGCCGTGAAGTCCAGGGTATCCCAGGTCGGCAGGCGCAGGAGCAGGCCCTTGTAAGCCGCCGTGCCCGGCGCCCCGACGTCGTTATAGCGGATGGTGTTGACGATGGACGTGAACGACAGCACGGTGAAGGTCAGCAGAACCAGCGTCAGGCACGTCAGCAGCGTCCGTTCCTTGCGCCGGCGCATGTTGGAGATGCCCAGCGCAAAGGCAGCGAAGGCGATGGAAGCCTTGCCCACATCGGCCTTGTGGACGCCCGACACGGACTTGTTGAACTGCTTGAGCTGTTCCTCGAACTTGCCCCAGACCAGCAGCGAAACGATGACGGACAGGGCCAGCATGACGAACGCGATGAGGATGATCAGCGGGTTGACCGAGCCGATGGAGAAGGCGGGGTGGATCTGCGAGAAGATCGCGAAGATCACCAGGAAGATGCCGAAGGCCGCGCCCAGCTGCCGCTTCAGGTCCGAGTAGCCGAACAGCAGGCGCTCCAGGAAATAGGCGAACGGAATCAGCAGGAACAGATAGAAGATGACGCCCTGCACGACGTCGTTGGCCGTCTGCTGCGCCTGCGGGTAGACCCGCGCCTCGTTGGCCCACGCCTGGCGGCTGTAGGCGTCGAACAGCTCGTAGTCCTTCTTTTGATAGGCCGCCAGCGCCTGCTGGATCTCGGACGCCGCCTGGTCATGCAGGAAGGTCAGCGGGTTGGTCTTGTCGCCGAGCTGCACGATGCGGAACTTCGCCAGGTTGCGGATGCGGAAGTCATCCAGCGTCCACATGTCCTTGGCGACGCGCAGGGAGGTGTTATTGATCGCGCCGTAGCGGACGATGTCATCCGGGTTGTTCGGGTCGGGCGGCTTGTTGTAATTCGCCAGCCGGGCCGAGGGGACGCCAACCGCATAGCCGGTTCCCGTCGGCTTGGCCGGCGTGGAGTTAATGAGCAGGAAGCGGATCGCCGGCCCGTCGCCCGCGACCACCTTGAGCCGCGTGGTCGTGTCCGGCGGCGAGAACAGCACCAGCAGGCCCTGGCCGCGCTCAATGCCGTACTGGCGCGGCTCGCTGTCCGAAGCGCCGTCGTAGACGTTGATGTCGTTGACCCGCTTCAGGGCAGCCTCATTCAGCAGGTCATACACCGTCGTGGCGACGCAGGGGAAGACGATGATCTGCGTTTCTTTGTAGTCACTGGTCAGGTCGAACTCGACGGGGTAGTTGGCCGCGCCGTTGACGCCCCGGTCCGGCGCGTAATCCACGTCCCCCCGGTTCCCCAACCCATCGTCGGTCGGGTGCAGGCGGAAGGCGTCCATGTGGATCTTCCCATCCGGCGGGAATCGCAGGCCGCTCCCGTTGGAGATGACCAGCGGCAGCCCGACGAAGTCAAAGGCGGCGGAGCCGGGCTGGGTCGCCTGGATCAGATTGGTACGGACGCCGGTCGAGGTCGAGTAGGGACAGCCGACCACGGCCAGCGTGTCGGTAATCGGCTTGTCCGGCACGAAGTTGGTTTTCGGGTCGAACAGCAGGACGCGGCCATGCAGGTGGCTGTAGCCGAGCCGCAGCCCTTGCCGGGTCCAGGCGGGCCAAGTCGGGATGGGCATCAGCGAGGCGGCGCTGTCCGGGGAGATCGCGTTCGGGTTGTTGGTGTCGTTGAGGACGTGCCAGTACTGGCAGGCCAGGGTCTTGGTCTGCGCGGCGAGGTTGACGACGTTGACGGCGGGCAGGGTATCGGAGGGAGTGTCCACGAGCTGCCGGGCGTCGTCGGTCGTGGCGAACGTGATTCCCTTGCCGCCCGCCATCGTCGCCGTTTCGGCGTCGAAGGCAAAAAAGCCGGGGAGATAGTTGCGCCACCCCTTGCCGTTCGCGCCGTTGACGCCGTCGGCGAACGACTTGGCGGGATCGAATCCCAGCACCTGGCCGATCTTTTCGGCGTTCTCGCGCATCGTCCGCCCAATGTCCGAAAAGTCGCTCTGGATGTCCTCGCGGTAATCGTAGAAGTTGCCCTTGTAAAAGACGCCCACGCTGCCCGTCTGCGAGGACAGGTCCAGCCCGGAAAACAGCAGGACGTTGGTGCGGTTCGGCAGCGGCTTGCCCATCAAGCTGTGCTTCAGTGAATCGAGCGTCGAGACGGGCCGCCAGTCGTCCATGTGCTTGTCCACGAACGTGCGCGCCCCCTGAATGCCCAGAAAGTGCGCGCCGCAGGCGACGAACTGGACGGTGCGTTTCGGCGGGTGCGCCTTGAAGGCGCGCGCCAGCTCCAGCAGGGCGGCGATGCCGTCCGCCGATTCGGCCCCCGGCGCCTGGGTCGGGACGATGGACATCGAATCGTAGTAGGATTCGATGACCACGTTCTGGTCGGCCAGCGGCCCCGTACCCTTGACCGTGCCGATGATGTTGGCGGTCTCGTGGGTCTGCCAGGGGTTGTCGCAGGCGAGGTGGACCGTGAAGTTCGGCGTCGTGAGCGCGGCGGTCTGGAGGAGGGCGGCATCGCCCCGCGTGATCCAGAACCGGGGCATATTGATCGGCAGGCGCAGGAACTTCAATTCCCCTTCGCCGCGCTGGATCTGGTCCGGCTCGACAAAGATGATCGCCTTCGCGCCCAGGCGGGCGGCGTTCTGCCAGTCAATGCCGCAGTTGAAGTCCAGCAGCACGATGCTGCCCTCGACCGGCTTGCCCCGGAAGGCGCGCAGATCGCCGCGCCCCGCGTAGATCAGCGGCCCGTCAATGCCGGATGCGGGCAGGGTGGACGTGCGGACGAGGTTCGGCCACAGCGGCTGCAATGCCAGCGGCTTGGGCAGACCGGCGCCCTGCACATACGCGCCGTTGTCAATCGGGACCGTGACCGGGAACGGCTCCTCGACCACGTTTTGCGCGCCGAAGATCTGCTGGAACTGCCCCCGCACATAGGCCCGCGCCTGGTCGCCGCCCGGCGTCCCCGCCATGCGGGAATGGGCGATGACGGGCGCCCCGGCGGGCTGATTGGGAACGGCGTACTGGATGCGGGACAGGTCGGCAATCGTCTTGGACAAGCGGGCCGGGCTGACGCCGCCGGCCAGCGCCACATAGTTTTTCGCCGCCTCGGGGTCCACCTTGATCTTGGCCTGGTCGGCGCGCGACTCGGTCGCCCACCCCGACGCCAGAAGCGTCAGCAGCAGACACAGGCAGGAAAAACAACGGAACTGAGAATGGGCGCCGGGAGCGCGAGGAAAATCCTTCATGCGGGTCAATCCTTGGTCGGCCGCCCGGCGCGGCGCCGTCGGGCGCGCGGGCAGGCAACGTTAAGAGAAGGTTAAATCGAAAGCACCTTCATCATATCACAAAGCCACAAAAAAGGCAATAGGGCAAAAGGGAGGAAATTCCGCAGTTTTCGGGCCGCACGAAAAAGCCCCTCCGAGGCTGAAGACGGCGCCCACGCGCCGTTCCTCAGCCCCAAAGGGGCGGCCCACCCGCGCAGCCCGGCTCTTCAGGGCCGGGAAGCCTCACGCCAGCATCGCCTGCCCCGGCTTCCAGTCCGACCCGCACAGCCCGCCCGACTGGATCGCCTCCAAGACGCGCAAGGTCTCGTCCACCGAACGCCCCACGTTCAGGTTGTGCGTCACCGCGTACTGGATGACGCCCTCCGGGTCAATGAGGAACAAGCCGCGCAACGCTACGCCCTCGTCTTCCAGCAGGACGCCATAGTCGCGGGCGATCCACCCCGTCTTGTCCGAGAGCAGCGGGAAGCGCAGGCCCGCGATGCCCTGACGCTCGCGCCCCATCCCCATCCAGACGCGGTGCGAGTAGACCGAGTCGGTGGACGCGCCCAGAACGTCCGTTTCCCGGTCGGCGAACTCGTCTAAGCGGTCGGACAGGGCGGTGATCTCGGTAGGGCAGACGAAGGTGAAGTCGAGGGGATACCAGAAGAAGACGAGCCAGCGCCCCCGGTAGTCGGCGAGGCGGACGCTCTGGAGGGGGCCGCTGAGGGCCTCGCCGGGGAAGGCGGCGGGGGCGGCGAAGTCGGGGGCGGGCTGGCCGACTTGGGCGGGGGTGTTCACAGTGACTTAATCCTGTTGATAATGCCGGTGGTGTTCGCGGAGACGCACACGCAATGGATCGTTCATGTCTCGCGGGACGGTGTGCATCCAGAAACGCATGGGCTTGTGCAGGCTTTCCTCTAAAGTGTTAATGGAATACTGCGTCTTGAAGCGCAGACAGGTTTCATCGAAGGGAGTTTGTACAAGGTCGAGACCTAGCAGACTCACCAGCGTTGGGAAGATGATCTCCTCAGTGGCGATAATCTGACTGCGCCCGATCAGGGCGCGCAGGTATATGTTGGTGTCCAGCAGATGCAAGATGGCTTTCGCGGCCTGCCGACTGAACACTGTCGCGGGCCAGAAAGACCACTGAGGGAAGTGGCTGAGGCCGTTGAAATGATAGCCGGAACGGTCACTGAACTTCGTTAAGAACGGCATCCAAGCCTTCAGTTCGTTCAGGGCGGTCAGTTGGGGATAATTGATGACGGCCCCCTCGCTCGTGAAGCCGAGTGGGATCGCGCCAAAGGCTCCGTCTGACGGCCAGCCGAGCGTCACGGGCGAGCTTCGCAGCATTCCCAGGTTGGAGTGCTGTGCTATAATTCGGGTTAGTTGCTCCGTGTAACCGGGCCGCAGAAGCAACTGGTCGGAGTCTACATTGGTGATGGCGTCGAAATCAGCCTTATCACAGACCCACCGCATACAGTCAATCATGTACCCGTGCAGGGTGTGAAGGGGCTGCCTTCTTGGCTCTGGGTAGATCAAAACGTGCGAGTCGCCATGAAAGCGGGGTTCTGCCAGAAAAGAGCCGTCCCCACTGTTGTTGTAGAGGAGGATGTGAGAAGCGGGATCAAGGTAGCGCAAGTTGCACACCATGTCCCAGACCACGTCCGGCCTTTCATGTACGAGGCATGCGAACACATTTTTCATTAGGAATGTTCAACCGGCAGTGCAGTGACATCCTCAACAAATATATGTGAGTCGTGCCACGGATTATCCAGCGAACTTTTCCCCCCAATATGCTGGACAAGGCTGGGGGATGTCGCGAACAGCGGCAGGCCGGCTTGGATAAGATAATCCCCCAGGAGCAAGTCGTGGAGCTTTTCAAAAGTGACCAGCCCATGCATCTTCAAATATTTTGCAAACCCTTGTCGTGTCTTGGATGTGTAGTAAATGCCTTGCATCCCAAAGTATCTCTCAGGAGAATACTCAGCGAAGAGTTTTCCCCGGTTATGTTCTTCAGTCGCCAGCAACCATGGGGAATAGATTGCAAGCACAAAGTCGGTCCCGCAACGCCGTTCCAACTCTGCCAGGGCGGCGTTGAACCGCGTCCGCCAGCCTTTAGCGAAATGGATGTCATCCTCCAGAGCCAGGGTGCCGCGCGTGCCGGCCACAGGCAAAGTCAAGCAACGATAGCAGTTCCACGCCGCACGCTTCAACACCTGGTAGTCCTTAATCCATGACCATGTGCTAGGACCCATGTCGATGACGCTGATGCCAGGCTGTGACCGGTGGCGATCTAAATGTGTAGTGACTGGAGAGCCAGCGACTAAGCATACAGGATTGTTGATACTAATTGGTTGCTCGGATGATAGGCTATTCAGGGTCTCCGCTAAATAGTCGTTTTCCCGCCAGACGGTAGAAATAACTACGTTGATGTCGTTCAGCATTAAAGGGCACGATTCCGTGTTCACTTCGCCTCAATAGCCTCGAAAGCCTTTGCGCTCCATCAGCGGCTCACCTTAGACAATTCATAATAGTAATCATCCTGTTCAGCATTTCCTGTGTAGGAATCCTTCAGAATATCACCCTGATTGAGTTGCTGCAATTGATTAACCGTCACCGCACCTTTAGGAAAGTTGGCAGGATAAGATGCGATGGGCCTCTTGGTACTGATATGACCGTCAAACCAGAGAACATTCGCCAGACCGAAATGCCGCCCATCTACAACTGGTCGATGTCTCGATGGGGGGTAAACGAAAGGCTCTGACTCCCACCAAGCGGGTGTAGATGTACGAAACGTACACTCTGTTACAAGGATGGTTTCAGAAGGGGCACTCATTTGAGCAAATTGAATTGGGTGTTGATGGCTTAACTCTGCCGTTACCAAGGCGAAGTTAAGGCCGTATGGTATCACAAGATCAGGTGCTGCGGGGCAAGTCCAAATTCCTTTAGTCTTGATATAGGTGCTGAGGGGGCTTTGGAACTCATTTGCGTGAGGATCGGGCTGTAAATATTTGTAGAAGCACCACTCGGCGATCCCGCCATCACCATCTGCACGAGGCAGTGCAGGAAACATCGCACCATCATTGTCCTGCGTATACAGTTGCACGGCAATGCCAATCTGTTTAAGATTGCTGCCGCAGGTTGCTTGGTAGGCTTTTGCTCGTGAGTGAGCGAAGACAGGGAACAGAATAGCGGCTATCACGGCAATAATGCCTATAACGGCCAAGACTTCAATTAAGGTAAAGCCATTGATGCTCCGCGTTTGTTCCCTGACCTTGCTCATGAAGCCTCCTTATTCATTAGACATTATCGGGTTTAAGCGGGGCAAACGAAGTCCCGCACGTCGAGCGTTGTAAACGGGTGTCGGCAGGAGACACGCAGATTGTGCAGGCCACAGGCAATCTCCATGACCTGATCGGAGA
>JAABUU010000514.1_pt1 | contig 85298 bp, 76 predicted proteins | sample 5559301 | NCBI WGS metagenome assembly JAABUU01 (sample SAMN10711884, study PRJNA513360) | rock metagenome | isolation source: Antarctica rocks | place: Antarctica: Victoria Land, Richard Nunatak white
TGGCGGCGACGATGAGCTCCTCGTGACTCACATAGAGCTCACCCACCGGGGGGGGTGCAAGATCCATGGCGGCGATGAGGTAGGGTGGGTGGTAGGTAGTCGGTTGATGAAAGAACGTGTGCGCGTTATTATGATTATTGAGCTGCTAGACCTAGTTGGGTAACCGCTAGACCTAGTTGAGTAACCGCTAAACCTATCTTGGGGGGGCGTATATGTAGTAAAAAGGGGTGTATGTGTAGTAAAAAGGGGTGTATGTTTAGTGGTAACCTAAATTAAACACTTACGTCGAAAACGAAGGTTGCAACTTGCAACGAACGAACGAACTCAATTAAAAAATCAATAAGAAACAAGAGAGACGAGAGAAGACATCGCTGGCAATGAATTCAGGTTCAAGAGAGTGAAAAAGATATAAAACTAATCTAACTACTGAGGGGTCAGAATAGCTGACTAAGCTTGAAGGCTTCTTTCACAATCCTTGATTGATTTGTCATTGCTTCAAGCTCGCCTTTTTGCAAAGCCGAGAACTTGTGAGATTACTGTCGGTCGATTTGTCATCGCAGAATTTCTTCGATGAGCATGTTAAGACAAAGAAGTAATGAGCATTAATAGGCAGCATGGAATTCTCATGGAAAGCATTATCTTTGACATCTTTTCAATTCCTCAGTGTCACTCAAGGCCGCCATGGAGACCGTTCTAGTCATCGGAGCAACTGGAAATATCGGCGTATCAGCCGTCACGGCTGCGTTGCGCTCCAAGCGCAACGTCTTGGCCATTGTCCGCAACCAAGATTCAGCCGGCAAACTCGTCAAGTACATTGGGTCGTCCGACGGGATCACTTTCGCTGAAGCCAATGTTCTCTCGGACTCGGGGGTAAAAGGTGTTGTTGATCAAGTCCGAGCTGGCAAGCTCCCATCTTTTCAGCATGTGTATTCCAGCGGTTGGTTACCCATTATACTCACGAGTCAATGTTCGCTACTGACATTTCAATCAAGTTGGCGGCGAGTACACTACAACTCCCCTTCAAGAGATCACCACCAGCCAGCTACGCTCCAACTTTAACATCTCCTTCGAAGCAAACTTCTGTAGGCCCTTTCAATCCTTAAGTGGACCCGACACGTTCTAACAAAAGACTCGCAGTCGCCTATCGGGATAGTATCGGCTATCTGCTCGAACAGAACAATTCTGCGAGCACATGGACTATTTGTACTGGGTCGCAGGGCGACTTAGCAACCCACCCGGTGCCGGCCATGACGCAAGGCGCCTTGTTCCCAATGGCCACGGCCGCCGCCCGTGAGAACGAGTCTACGAACGTCCGCTTCAATGAAATTTACCTCGGGTACCGAGTCGAGGTGGACGAAGTCGCTGCCCAGCATGGGACAACGAAGGCATCGGACTTTGGGAAAGTGTTCGAGTTAATCCTGGCCAATCCCGAAGTCCGCAGTTCGCGCGTTCGGGTCGACGATCTTGAAGATCTCAAGAAGTTGAAGTATCAGAAAAAGTTCTAGTAGCACGTCGTGTCACTTGCATGACCAAAAAAGTAAATAATACTACATCTCACTGCCGACGTTTACTTAGTGTCAAACACAATCAACAGCCGGGACTTCTCTGCTCTTCTCGGCCGCTTCACTGCACCTGTTGATCAACGCCCCAATGTTCTTGACATAGCATGGGTCAGCTTCTGCGTATTTGAGAAACTCAAGCTCAATAACAAGGCCACTCGAATAAAGCGAAATACCCTCAAACTAATTGCAGGTGCCAGCCAGGTACGCCAGAAGCCACGTCTTCTTCTTTCGCACTTCTTTTTAGTTCTGGCCGCTGTACTCAACTACAGTACCATGTGTCAAGTAGTGGTCGTAAAGCCATATACAGAGATCGTCATTCACAGTAATGTTACACTTCTTCGCGCTGATGTCTTTCGTTCCTCGGTATCTCAAGAGAATGTAAGGTCAGACGGAGTTTGCGCCCAGCTGTATCCCGTTTAGTGCATTTGTTATTTCGTCGAAGATGAGCACGAGTCAATCAGTAACACCGACGTTCTACCTGTCGATCTGCTCATCCTCATCTTCAGCGGGCGTCGTCTCTCGGCTGTCAATAATGAGTTCTTCAGCCACGCCTTCGACTGCACTACGGAGTTACTTTAAGTTATAAGGCAGCTTAAAAGCACTGCTAGCCTTGTTTTTGATGTTCTGAGCAGTTAGAACAGCGAAAAGATCATCTGGCTTTGAAGCTTCGCTTTGCTCAATATTCATGCGATCAGATCCGTCATCTTGATCTTTTTTCTTACGAGCGTTCTCGGCAAATTCTTCGAGTTCTTCAGTAAAATTTTTGAATAAATTTGAAGATGTCGTTTCCGAAGACTCGTCTGCTCGATCTCTTTCGTTGTTCGCTTTGATGAAAGCAGTGTCTTGATTTAATGTTTTCTCTGAGTTTACCTCATTGAAAAGTGCTTTTGCTGCTTCTTTCTATTAACATGCTTTGTCAGCTTCAAGGCGAGCAGCGTCTGAGCTTGACGTGTTCTCTGATGTTGAAAGACTGTAAGATGTCTTTGCTTGCTCTGCCTGTTTACGTGTTTCGTTGATCGCAATTCGCTCGAAAACTCAACTCAGCATCTTTCCTTCAACTTCTATAATCAATAAAATCTTTGTTTTGAAATAAATCATACTTCAATCAAAGAAACTTTCCTTTTTTTCAAGTTAGCTTTCGTAAAAAATATTAGTATTGATTAACTTTGTGAAATAATAATTAATATCATACAAAAAATCTATTGTCGTAAGATGTTAAAGACTATCGACTACCTTACGAAATACCTTAGACTAGATACTAGAAGGGTTCACCTAGCACTGGGCTAAACCTAGCAGTGGGACAGCCCTATAGGGCTGAAAATTCACATTTCATTTTTTATCACTTTAACGATTCGTTTTAGGTGAACTACGTAGCTAATAGAACCTCTTTAGGGCCCTTCTGATACGCATGCCTCGCTCTGATTGATCATTTGTAGATATTCCGTTATTTCTTTGCTTCTGCTTCTGCTTCTGCTTCTGCTTCTGCTTTAGCTGTCTGACCCGTAGCTTAACTATCAGCTGCTTCTGCTTCTGCTTCTGCTTCTGCTTCAGCTGTCTGACTCGTAGCTTAACTATCAGCTGCTTCTTCTTCTTTTGTCTAGAGCTTGCTGTCAATGTCATTGATGTCGACGAAGTGAAGAGCTCAGAGCCTAGACGTAGTAGATCATTGATCTCTCTATTTCACAGCTTTGTTTGTTGAGCTGAGGTTACAACAGCTCGCTTTCGAATAGAAGAAGATTTTGAAGTAAAGAGCTCAGAATCTAAACGTAGTAGAAAATTAATCTTCTTTTGCCATATCTTTGCTTGTTGATTCTCTCTTCTTTCATCAACAATCTCTTGATTCATGACTCTTGCAGTATCATAATTACTCTCAATTCAATTGATCTTTTTCTTCTTTCTTTTATTTAACTCAAGAAGTTTCTGATTAGTAACATTCTGAATAGTAGATTTCGTCATTGCTTATATTGCTGCTTTACTCATCTTTTGAAGAATCTGATCAGAAGTCGATTCTTCTATTGCTTGTTTAATAAGCTGCTGTACTTGAGAGATATTTGCAGATGTTAGAATGACTTCTAAATCTTTGTCAGAATCAATGTATGTGACTGTAGCTTCAAAAGACGTAGTTAAATGTATGACAATGTTGTACTGCTGTGATTGCTTTAGTTTCTTAACAGAAGAAAAGTGTTGAAGTACTAAGACTGAGCTGAATGATAGAAGTTCTGTAGCTGTTCATGTCTTTCTAATATTCAGTGATGTAATTGTCTCATGTCGAGTCAGTTGATAAAGCTTCAGAAAGTTCGTTTTATCGATTGAGTAGCTGATCTCAAGTCGAGTAACTCGCTAAACATGAGTCTTGTACGCAGTAGCTAATGAAGCAAAGACTTCAACATCAAGTGATTGAAGCAGATGAGTAGTGTGAGTTGAAAGACACAGTAGAATAATTTTCTGACTGATGCAATAATTAATCATCTGAGTAGTGATATGAGAAGCATGATCATCGATTAATAGCATTTGATATTCATCTTTCTGACAGATTTTAGTTTCTGAATCGAAGCATTTCTGTATTCAGACTAAACTCAATTCGTTGTTGATTCAGTCATTCTCGCTCAGAGCAATATAATCTTCTTTAAGTACTTCGTATCAGATCTTCTGCTGTAGTTTTTCTTTGAAGATAATTCACGACTTCAAGACTTTTTCATTCATAGATATACACTCAATCAATGAGACTCACTCTCGATTGTCACATTGAGTCATATGAGTCTTTTCATACTTGAAAATCTTGATTCAAAGCTTAGCAATGACTCTCTGCATGAATTTCTTTTCATTCATGTTGTAAATATCTTCTATCTCTATTTCATGCTCTTTTTTTAGACTCTGAAAGAGATTGAATCAGTCAGCTAAAATATCGTGATTCTGAGTTATAGCACGCTCTTTGTCAAGCGAAGAAATATATACTGTTTTGATTTGCGAATGACGTTTCAGAAACTTCTGAGATCAATTGACTTCGACTGACTTATCATCATTCTTTTTTATTAGTAGTTCTTTAGCTATTGAACGTACTTGCTTCACACGAGAATATCAGTCTCAGGTCTGAAGACGTAGAATTCAGTCACGTATAGCTGCTTCTTCTTCGGGACTAAGTCTTTGAAATTGCTGATTGCGTGCAGCAGTAGTCTTTCGACCATTGATCCGATTTCAAAGAGTACTACTTGATATTCCATATTGACGAGCGAGTTTTGCTTGGGAAAGATTTTCGTTGACTGCTGAAGCCTCGTTCCAACGGGCGTGAGCAAGCGTTATGCGCTCTTCCAGTGAAAGTTCTATATCTTCAGAAGGTATGAAGGATATAGGGGGGGTGGGGGGGGTGGCTGCCATCGTTTTGCTGATATGTTGAAGAATTACACGTTGGGAGCAATAAAATATGAAATGTGAATTTTCAGCCCTATAGGGCTGTCCCACTGCTAGGTTTAGCCCAGTGCTAGGTGAACCCTTCTACGTCGGCATTTCGAAAAGACGGCCCGCAAAATTGAAGTTGCTAAAAAAGCCTCCAGCATTATTATGGGCTAATTTCTGGCCTGAGGCTGGTCTCGAGCTGGCCAAAAGTCACAATAGCATCTTTGATCGAATCTTGCTTGAAATATTTTGCCTAAGGTAAAATCTTGAAATGAGCTATCAACTCAGCTATCTACTCGTTCGCCTACTCGGTCTACTGGCTTCAAAACATGCCTCATGCGACGCGTTTGAATATGCGTCATTCGCTTCATAATCTACTCAATAGTATGCCTCATACATGCTTCATAGTACATGCTAATTAGCTCAATAGAAAGCACTCTTCATGGCTTTCTACCAAACTCTCTACCGAACTCCCTACTACCGAACTCCCTACCAAACTCCCTACCAAACTCCCTACCAAACTTCTTACCAAACTCCTTACCAAATTCTCTATCAAACTCGATACTAAACTCCCTCCCAACCTTTCTACCAAACTTCCTACATGCTTTAAATTATACGTCGGTCGGGCGCATAACACACGTCAAACAGTGCTTCAAACAATGCTTTTTACATGGCTTCTGTTGGAAACAGGGAATACTATGTCAATACTAACTGCACACTATGATTTGTTCTCTGCAATTTCGCTTAAGGTAACCTTCACTTCTTTTCATTTCAACTTCGCAGTCTCATACAAAATGCGTCAAAAGAGTGTTTGATTCATGGTCTATTCATGGGCGAGCGAGGTATCGTCCGGCATTGGTCTTGGGCGCAATATGCAAGAACAGCTCGACGTGTCAGCTTCTGTAGGCTAATCACACGCCTCGCATCGTTCGACATGGGTGGAAAGTCGAGACAGACGAGGTGCTACCGCATCAAGGGTCTATCGAAGAACACATCCGTCTGCTGAATATCAGTCGAGAGATAATCGAAAGGCTGATGGATAGTCCGCTCATTCAAAACACAGCGTCCCCAACCTTACTGCACGCGGACCTACATAAGAGAAACATTTATGTATCGGACGATGACCCTACGCTCGTCACAGGCTTGATTGATTGGCAATCTACAAGCGTTGAGCCAGCATTCGTTTACGCGAACGAGACCCCTGACTTTGCCGCACATCCTGACAATGTTCCACCAGCCGACGACGGCCGAGAAACGCCAGCAGGGGAAAGAGAAACAGGTGAAAACAAGAAATACAAGGACGCCTTAATCTGCAGTCAGACCTTTGATGTTTGCATGAAAGGCTTCGTTCCCAAGCTACGTGCTGCTAGGGCACTTGACGACAGGCTATTGAGACCTTTCCGCTACTGTCACACTTCGTGGAGAGACAGCGCGGCCGCAGTCCGGCAGGAGTTGATTGAAGTTTCCAAGGCCTGGAAAGAACTGGGATTGGCGGGTTCGTGTCCATACGTACCGACTGAGGAAGAGTTGGTTGAGCACAAGAAGCAATACGAAGATTTTGAGACTGTACAAAAATTGAAACTGTGGCTCATACGCGCCTTGGACACGAATTCCGATGGATGGGTCCCTACTGACGCCTGGGAACGGTCGAAGGTAGCGCATAGGGAAGCCTTCGAAAAATGGATACAAACAGCTAGAGATGCAGAGAGAACAGGCGAGGACAATATGTCTGAAGAAAAGGCGAGAAGAATGTGGCCTTTTGATGAGAGATAACTGGTAAAGGCTGAGGGAGTAAAAATCCCCCATTCGACAGTAACTGTGTGCCATTGCATCCTTGCACTCTGCGTTGATGAATCGTCGTATGTGACGTTTTCCAGAATTTGCCGAGAGCTGTCATGATGGATTGATATATAGGGGCTAGGCCTGGGCTAGACCTACCAAGGATTCATAGCGGGCCTTTGCGGGGCACTTTAAGCCGTTAAACTGCAGTGAAGTGCCAACCAACGGTCAATTTCCAGACAAACTTTGACAACTGTTAAATCAAGCAAACGTAGTTTTACCGTGACAGTCGCAAGGTTAAACCATCCCAGAATAGTTTTTGTATTCAACAGCTGAAAAGTTGTAAATATTCGGGTCAATAGTTCAATGCAATTTAGCTGTTAAAAATACAAAGCTGCAAAAAGTTGATAAATCAGTAGATTTTTTTAACCGTTAAATAACTGCTTGAAGAATTTAACTGATCTGCCACGAAAATGTTTGTAATACTCAACAATCTACAATACATAAGTGGTACTGAAATGGTTTAAGTCTTTCATGCGGTTGGAAATTGTTCTGACTCAAGAGGTATGACACGATTCATGATCATCGTCGAGAGAGTAGTAGTAAGGCAAGCTTCGATTTCAATAGTCGCGAAGTTCAACTTTTCATGTCGCTAGGTATCTGAAGATCAGGCTTCTCATGACGCATTGCATGAGAGCATATTTCTGTATCTTTAATGTGCTAGACATGAAGTGCTAGATAGCTCGTTGAATATTGTCATATAGTGAAGCTAGTAGAGAATATGTAGAGTAAAGCAGAGTAGATCAGAGAATCGCTCATTGAATGCAATCATCATTGAATATCTTGAAAAGCAAATGCAGCGTCACGCTATGTCTGCGATAAAATGCTAGAATATGATTCATCATATTAGAACATCAAGTTAGATTCAAAGTCAATTCTATTTCATAGCTAGTCACAAATCTTTAGAACAAGCATGCATCGCTATCATTGATGATCTTGAAAGAAGATGTGTCAAAAGTGTGAAAGTGCTTGAGAGTAGACTGACCGCGTCGGGTCGGGTTGAGAAGCTTGACCCGATAACCCGACCCGAAAACCCGACCCGACCTGACAAGATATTAGATAGGTGTAAATAGCTTGGTTGAACAGCCTTCATGGTCCCCTTCATGGCTTCCTACCATGTTTCCCCGTCATGACTCCCTACCAAAGTCAAACGGCCTTCATGTTTTCCCTTCATGTTTCCCTTCATGTTCCCCTTCATGTTTCCCGTCATGGTCCCCTATCAAACGACCTTCATGTTCCCCTTCATGTTCCCCTTTATGTTCCCCGTCATGGCCCTCTACCAAACGGCCTTTATGTTCCCCGTCATGGCCCCCTACCAAACGGCCTTCATGTTTCCCCTTCATGGCTTCCTACCAAAAAGGTAATGCAAAAGCCGGAAAAATTTCTATATTTAGCCCTCTTGACGTCAAGCTTAAGTCCTTGGCGGGTCGAGTCGAATTGACCCAATTTCCAGTCGGGTCGAGTGACATCGGGTTGAAAATATGAGCAATCCGACCCGATCTCAGTTCGGGTTCAAAATGTCAACCCGAAACCCGACTCGACGATCAGTCTAGCGAAGGCTAGGAAGGATAGACGAAGGCTAGAATCGTAACAATAAGTGTTTAACGCTGTAATAGTCTTCTGAATGCAATTCTCGATGATAGCGTAAGTAACAGTCATGTGGTTGACTTTTGATTGAATTTTGAGGGTGATAGGTTAATATATCGAATTTCAGGATTGTGTGACGAGTCGAGTTACATGACTGACTAGTACTAAGCGAAGATCTGAGCGAAAGAGCAAAAGTGCGAGGTATGAATAGAAATATTGGCAAAATACAGACTTCTGTACGCTGAAAACTTGCTTGCTGTTAATTGCTAAATGTTCGTAGAGATGGCTTGAATACAGGCAATTTGCTGCTCTTTGAACATCGATCACTTTTAACTCTTAAGTTATTTTTAGTACCTTAGATTTAGAACTTGACCTACACGTATTAATCGGTAATTTTCGAATGCGTAATATTGCTCGCCTAAAGTGTTGCCTAATGAACGGTCAGTATTGAAGCTATTGACGGCGGCCTTTAACAGACCTAGATTCGCTGACACCTTTGGTCTGCAATCTCTAAATTTTCCAAGTCGATATACATGCAAATTGTGCCGTCGACGTGTTCGACATGACTGATGATTATCCAGCTGCCGCCTACATGGGTGATGATGTACCAGAATCTCTAATTCCGGCTGTGAAGCTTCTCAGTCAGCACGGATTCACATTGGTTGAGTATGGGCAGAGGGCGCTGCCAAAGTATGGCTACCCTACTGTTGTTTCTGTCAGTCAACCCTAATTCTCTCTGAATCTACTTATAGTGTATAAACTGTGCTGAAAGTAGTTACAGACATGGGAGTATGCTATATCCGATAATGATCTCCAATCCGCGTCAGACCTTCTTGCAGAACATGGATTTCCATATATCTCGCCGAATCCTCTCCGTATAGCAACATATGGTGACTTCGAAGAAAAAGGCCGACACCACCGTAATATTAAAGAGAACCCGGAAAACATGGTTTCACTTCGGCTGCTTCCGCTATCTATAACGTATATCTCCCTGGACGATTTACAATATATACCGTTAAGTGAACGTCCGGCTCCAACAATCTACAGACTTCCTCTTCCACAACACTGCCTCTCGCTAGTTCAATGCATTTCTAGCTACCCACCTGAAAGTGATAGTCGGATGGAACCAGTCTTCGAGTTATCGGCGCTTATTGCGTACGCAATTTTCGAATACAAATATTACACCAAAGATTGGGATCAACCTGAAGAGTCCGAGGAAGAGTACAAAGAGAATGTTCAAATCGCATTGAAGAAGGTGCGATCATGGACTCTACCAGAAAGTACAGATTATTGGCGTAAACTTCTAGAGACTTTGGTTGATGGAAACCGCCAGCCCAGTGACATCCCTTACAAGCCTGATAATTAGAAACTTGAGGAGCAAGCACTGGGGGAGCATTTATTGGCTGATCGGTAAAAGAAGGACCGGTCATTAGAGAACCAGTCATGGGAATATCCTGCCAATGCTATACCTGATCATCTCCATGAGCTAGCAGTTAATTCTATGAGCTGACATACTGAAAGTCAGCAGCCTGCAAAACCTTCTGCAAATTATTTCTAACGACCGTGCCTTTGCTATATAGCTGGCGGAACCCGGGAAGAAGCCGATCTTTGGGTGTAAATGCAGCGTAGTAACCAAAATCGACTTGCTGATTATGACCAGCGAGCCAGCGAAGTAGATATTTGATATCGATCAAGTCAGAATTTGCTTTGCTGATACTTGCGGGACGTGTCGAATCCGCAATGTGCATCCATCGTTTGGTCTTGGTGATGGTCAAGACTTTGGGATGCAAGATATATACTAATTTCAATTAGCTTCATATCACGATATGGAAGATGGAACTGTTCCAAGACATCCTTCAGGACTTACCGGATTTCACTAAAACCTTTGGTGCTGAATCTGGATCAGGCAGCGCCATCGACATACCTGGTCCACCTTGAAGCAACTCGACTTCGATAAAGATGTTGTTGCCCTTTAAAAGAATTAATAAAGCCTTTGTGGCTCAATTCGTTGACTGACCGCTTTGAAACCCAATTTGTTAGCAGAATTGACGGAGTATCGATCATCCAATTGAAGCAATCTTGCTCTAATTTCAAGCGCTGGTCTATTCACCAGGATGTCCACGTCCTATAGCAATTAGTCACAAAGAATACAATTTGATGAGCTTTCATACATACCGAAGTTCTACGGTCGTTTCCAAGCAATTTAAGAGCCTGTCCCCCAATGATAGCGTGCACTTTCGCATCCTGGGTAAGAATATTTGACGTGATACGAGAAGCTGCCGCCACTGCTGCATCGACCTGGGATCCAGTTACTTGGGCTAGTTGATTCGGTTGGCTTGAGCTAGAAGGCATGATAGAACGCTTTGAATTTGATAGGCAATTTAAGAACAAGTAAACACTAGATCGTGAATGAACAAATGTGATTCTTTCAGAGGATTGAAGGCTGATTCTGACCACAGGGCAGAGAGAAGCTCATCTATATATACGAATTGAAAGTTCAAAGAGAACGAAATCTTAGCGCTTTGTTTCATAAGAATAGGCGATAACAAAAGACTATCAGGTCGTAAGAGAGCTTCTCATCAAATCAAGTGTCATAATATAGAACAAGAATAGGATCTTGCTGGTGCAAAACTTCAGCTTCAATCTCAAATGTCATAATTGAAAGGATTCAAACTAATGGGTTCGTGTGTTCAATTTGGTTCAATCTTCTTTAGTGAGTTTCAAAGACGCGGTCAGCTTCATGACCTTGGTAGATTTTACATCTTTCGTAGGTTTAGCATCCTCGAGAGGTTTAACGCCATCCAGGTCCAGCGCAAAATTAACAGAGTCAGCGCGCTATGTTGGAACGGGCCAATCACGTGTGAGTTATGTAAGTAGGAAGAACAGGAAAAGCTTCACTGAAATTTTCATAGCCTAGATAGCTGCTTAATCAATGACTCCATCCATCCATCCATAGATCCTTTCATACAACACGCTATATAGGTTCGTCGACCGCCACTAGGAAAAGTTAATTGCAAGCATGCGGCTTATTGGTCAGATCTGCCGGTTTTCCTCCGTGGCTGCTGCATCTCTGGCCTTCGCTTTCGGTACATAAATAAACGCGCGCCATAGTGTTATCTGTCTGGGCAAAAGAGGACTCAGCCGGTTGCAAGCTATTTGTGTTCCTCTAGGATATATGGCATGGGAGTGAGTATTTGGACAGAGGGCTATTCTTCATTAAGCTGTGTCACTATATGATTCAGGTCTGCGGCGCTATGAAACCCACGAAAATTAGTTATAGCGTTGTTTCTTAAGCAGCAACATTGATATTTGCTAGGTCTCTGTATGCAACAAACTCTATGCGGGAAAACTGAAGGCTGTTTAACGTCGAGCTTCGCATGTTAGCTCTATACTAATGTTACGAGGCTGTTATCGCAGATGGAAATTACAACGTGTTTTTGATGCGGGAATAAGGAATAAGTGACCTTCAATGTAAGATCATCTGCAATGAAAGTTGATGCTGAAGCAACTCAGGCAGTGCTATATATTTGAGTGATACGACAGAAATTAAAAGTAGTTGACCTGGTGATAGCAAATCCCGAATTTCAATAAGCTTTTTCAAAGACAAAGTCTAGTTCTATTTGAACTCAGACTTGACTTGCGACTGATGGGTTCATCTTATGGTAATATTCTGCTCTTTGATGTAAAAGGTGCAAAGCTATCAATCCCCGCAACCCAGTCGTAAACCACATCGACCTCAGCATTATTCCGCTTCCTATCGACTACTGCCTGAAGACTTCGATCCCATACATAAGACAGCAGGCACATCAGAGGCCGGGGTCTATTTAAGTGGTAGGTTTAGTACGGCTGTGAAAGACGGTCTGAAGGAAGGGGGAAAATGAATGGTTCGCAACAATCAGTACCTAACGTGAAATAGTGGATAGAAAATAAACAAAAGCCCGACGTGTGAATGATAAGCTTTGTGACTCATGCCTTTGTTTTCCAGTATTAGATGAAACGAGGTTCGTATCATTACCTTTAAGATGTTTCAATAAGCACATTTCCCCGCCTTAGCAGACGAAATCTAGTGCGAGTCCGCACCCTCAAGTCGGTGACTTTTTAAAGGGTAAGTGCACGCCTTGTTCATCCCTATATCGCGTTTGGCTGAATGGTGAGTCATACTTCTTGGTCACAGTTCGGGAATATTATATATTATATACACCCCGAACTTAGGATTGATGATTGCCCTTTTCGTTCACGAAAGGGAGCAGAGCCGCTTTATAGGGAGCAGCGAGGGAGCAAGAGAGAGCAGCAAGGGAGCAAGGGGAAGTAGCGAGGAAGCAAGGGAAAGTAGCGAGGGAGCACGAAAGAGCAGCAAGGGAGCAAGGGTTCTGACTTCTCGTACTAGAAAAGACGCAGCACAGAGAAGCCTGAATTGACTGTCTGATACTCAACTATAGCTGCTCATGTTGATTTGTGTCAACGCTGTTGCCTAGTGTTGGGACCGTGCCTAGAAACTAACCAGAGTGCGTGCGTGGCTAGAATGTTTGATCTATAGAGGTAGCTATAACTAAGACTTTAAGAATACAGAAGGAAGAAGGTACAAAAGGCAAGAAGAACACGCTCTATATAGTAGTCACCCAGGTCGACGCTAGTCTCAAAGGAGACGTGTTGAAACACAAGGAAGATGTTGGTTCGAAAGATGTTTGCGACACAAAGAAATGTGTTTGCCATAGAAACCTGTTGACTACTCGTAACACAAAGAAGTGTGTTTGCCTAGAAGGCAATAAAAGCTGATTAGAAGATGCTAGAGAAGGAAAAAGATGCTGAGTCATATCTGAGTCAGATCTGAACCAGATCTAGATCAGATCTCGACTAGATCATTGACTAGTTCTAATCAATTTTGATACATTCGTAACATTATTTCTCTCTTTGAAAATTCATGTTTGCATGAATAGAACAAATGAAATGCAAACTTTCACTGTTTTTCAACTTAGTGTGACTTGTCTGAATAGAACTTATGAAATTCAACTAAAACTTCTTTCGAGCTCTCAAATTCTTCTTTGTCAGCATAGTATCATTCATTGTCTTGATCTAGTCTTGTTCATTTGACTTTGTATTGTATTCAATCTCAATAGCATTTAAAGTTTAAAATGTCATCTATCTTTCAATGCTCATCATTTTCAATAGTGAGAGATTTAAATGATTTTGAATGCTGTTTTGATAAAAAGTCATCAAGACAAGAACATAATAGTTTTGAATTAAACATTGAATGCAGTTGCTTCATGCTTATTAATAAATGAAGATGATAAAAGATTTCAACTTTGACAGTGATTTAATAGAATTCTAGTTGTTTATTTTTCAAATCTTTGCATGATCTTGTTGTTTTTATGTTTCTGAAGAATAATCAAACTCAATTATTTACTTCATAAATGACATCTTATTTATGTTTATTGATCTGAGCTTCAATGATCTGCTTCATCTTTTTCAATTGTTGACAATTGAAGATAAGAAGCTCTTTCATTTGAATGATAATATCATTTGCTTTTCTAGCTTCAAAACGTTCACAAGTAATTTCATAATCAGTTGTATTTGAATTGAAATTCATTCATAAGTGAAAACTCTTATTGAAGTAGAATGAAGTTATTAAAATAATCAAGAAAATATTGAAATTCTCGCTGAATTCTATCATTGATAGTCATTTTGCTCAGTCATTCTGCGTGTAATTGCAGTAGATTCTTAGTTTGCATTCAACATCTTGATTAGCTTGTTTTGATTAATCATTGATTTCAGAATGATAAACTGTTAATAAATTAACTGTGATTCTTAATCATTTACAAAGACTTTGTCACATTGTTAATATGAATTAAAAGTCTCTGTTCAAAACAATAGAACTAGATAGATCATGAAGTCAATAAATGTTTCATAGCATGATTCAAATCATTTCTTCAACTGAGATGTCATCATCTTCTTAATGATAAAAAACATAATGATGTTTCTTGATGAGACAACATATGATTGTGCAAATGATGTTATAATCTTTCAATAGAAATAACTCAATGATGAAGTTCATAGCTATGTCTTTTCAGCGTTTCTGTGAAATCAATGAAGAATGAAGAAGTTCATTAATGCTATTTCTAGATGTTTTACTTTGTTGATAAACATGATAGTTTTGAATGTAACATTTAATCATTGTTCAATGATCTGATTAATAGTAGAAACATTGAACTAAATCAGTAGTTCTTTGATTGTCAGAATGAAAGATGAAAGACTGATCATGAATTTTCTTTAACAATTTTATATGCATATTCTCAGAAATTCACAATAGATCTTTTTTGAACAGAACATTGTCAACGATCTTGCGATGCTTCAATTCAGTACTATGTAGCTTAAGCTTGTTTTCACTTATAACTTGTTTATACTCATTGCAAAACTTATTTATCTTGTTAACATTTTTTACTTGCTGATAGAGATCAACTTCAAATTCAATAGCTAGAACATTTATTCTATTGAATGTCAGAATGATTTGATAGTGATCTTCAGTATGCTGAGTTGATTCAAAGATGTTGATCAAAAACATTCTGATTAAAGCATTAACTTTAATGTTTATTTTATCTGATTGAAAAATGATCTGAAAGTTAAACTCAAATAAAATGTCTAGATAATTGACTTGACATTAAGTTAACTGTTTATTCTTCATGAAGATTTTCAAAGTTTAATGATTAATGAACATCTGAATGAGCAGCTTTGTGCATTCAAGCTTAAGTCTTCAATGTTCAAAGCATTGAATAATAATTAGCAATTTCTTGTCATAAATGTGATAATTGCATTCAGCGAGAATCATGCTCTTGCTGTAGAATGCTATTGAGTGAAGAACACTCTCATCATCATACTGTGATAGTATTTCATCTTTGATGTAATCAAATACATTAATTTTCAGAATAGTTTATCATTTTGAATTGAAATGTTGTAGAACTGAAGTTGAACTGACTTATTTCTTTAGATCATTAAAAGCTTGAACACAGACTTCATTTTAAACAAAAGATGTATCTTTTCTAATCAGCTGAGTGAATGATTTAATCAGCTTCAAGAAGTTCTTAATGAAACAATGATAGAAGTTAATGAATTTCACGAAGCTCTGAACTTCTTTTAGATTGATTAACGTAGCTCAGTTGACTATGACTTTCACTTTGATAAAGTTTATGCAAAGACTCTGTTCTGACATTATGACTTCTAAAAAGATTGTTTCTTTTACATTAAATTCGCACTTTCAAATATTCATTTGTAAGTCAGCTTTTCATAGATGATTTAATATCATCTTGACATGTTGTTTATATTCTTGTTAAGTTTTGCTGTAAATCAGAATGTCATTTAGATAGACTTGATAAAAGTCATTTAGAAAGTCTCATAGAACATCATTCATATATTGCTGAAATGAGACAGAATTATTAATAAGTTCAAAGAGTAGCACTTTTGACTTATATGCTTCTAATGCAATAATAAAGATAGTGTAGTTCTCACTATCAGAATGCATTTGTAGTTTGTTGAATGTCAAAATGATATTCAATTGAATCAGATGTTTGCAATCAATTATTTTGTTAATTACTTCATTTATAAGCAATAAAAAATAGCGATTTCTTTTAATAATAACATTGAGCTTTCAATAATCAATGCAGAATTGTAGATCTTCATTTGCTTTTAAGATGAACAGAATGAGTGAGAAATAAAAAACTTTGCTAGAAATTATAAATTCTTTGAAAAGATTTTCATTCAAATATTTCTTTACTTTCTGAAACTTGTAAAGAAACATTCAATATGCTCAACAGCAAAATGATGTTACATCACTAGTAAGCTTTATCTTATAATCATATGAATGATGAGACAATAACTTGTTTGCTTGAGCTTGATCAAAAACGTTTAGAAAATTCTGATATTTCAATGATAGCTTGACTTTAATATCTTCTAGATTCTGAGTCGTTTCATTGACTGAAAAGATGTTTATGATATCAAGTTCACATTAAGTATTGTAAATGATTTTTCTATTGATATCTTCAATGAACATAGCAAAAATCTCTGTTTAATCTTTCTGTTTTCATTTTACTAATGCTTAAAAAGAGATGACATTTATGTTTTGAATCAAGAATGACTCTTTTTGAATGAATGAAACTGAATGCTTGAGCATCTTAAAGATCTTGTTGTGAGCTGCTGAAAAGATCAAAGTTGATCGTGATTAACTTAAGTGCTTTGTATTTTGCGAAATTGAAAAAATCGAAATCGAAATATTTAATTGATCAGAAAATATGATAGTATCATGTTTCATGTTCAATAATATCTCATTTTTATTCATTCAGAATTTGCTCAATATAGCTTCATGATGCTCAATATCAACTATCAGCATTGACATAGTCAATTTCTTATGACTTTTGATTGTAAGATTGAGTAAAATTTTATGAGTAATAGTCTTTCTAACTAACTTCTCATCATAGTCTCATATTAACTTCTCTTTTGCTAGTAATATAAATTGTATTTCAAGTTTCTGATATACTTTATTGACTAGCTTGTTCTGTATCAGCATGTAAATGATGAAATCACTATTTATTAAAGAGCGAAGATTGAAAGAATTGCTCTGAAAGATAAAAGAAGCATTGATCAGAAATGACTTTTTAAAATAGTTTTCTTTCAATAAAACTTCAATTTGACTGCATAAAGATATGATTTTTATCTTTTCAATGACTTTGAAAAAGATAGTTAGTTTTTTGAATCAAAATCAAACTCAAAGTTTGATGTAAATTGATTAAACTCATCATTTTTTAATGCATTGACTTTCGATCAATCAAAGCACTCTTTAGAAGTATGATTTGATTTGTGATAAATGAAATAAATTTCAGCTTGTAAATTGATATCTTTGACATTAGTTAAAATCACGTCACATGACTTTGAATGATCAACAAGTGTAATAACTTCAATCTTTTTATAGAAGTTCAATGAATCTTGTTTTTCAGCAAAGATGACTTGCTTTCTGACTTTGATCAAGAATTTCTTTTCTTTGATGTCATTCATGACTCAATGCTCATTGTTCAAATGAATCAGATAACTACAAATTTCATTGAAAGATTTTGACTGAATCAACTGATTACTTCAAGCTGTCAGAATCATGTCTAGATGATACAATCAATGAAGATCAGAGTTGATAGTGCTTGATCTTTAAAGATAGCTATAACTGAATATTAAGAATACAGAAAAAGATTGATACAAAAGCTTCTATTTATGTAATGTTCAGAGACTGCGCTAGACTTGAAAGAGATGTGTTTGTAACATGAAAAGAAAATGATGTAAATGAACAAGATGTTGATGAAAGAAAAGAGTGTTAAGAAAGAAAAAGAGTGTTGAGAAAGAAAAAGAGTGTTGAGTCAGATCTAGATCAGATCTCGACTAGATCATTGACTAGCTTTAATCATTACACAGAATACTCGCTAACATGCATTGCAAATTGATTAAAGCTTCAGTCTTGTTCAGTCTTATTGATCTTGATATGCTCGTAACATTATTTTCTTCTTTGAAAATTCATGTTTGCATGAATGTAATTCTTTTGCTCACTTTTGTTGATAGTTATTTCGATATTTAACGCGATTTGCTTAAATATAGCTTATGAAATTCGTTCAAAACTTTCTCTGAGTCATTGAATTTTTCTTTATCAACATAGTATCATTCGTCATTTCTATCTAGATCTTTTCATTTGACTTTGTACTGTATTCAATCTCAATAGCGTCTGAAGTTCAATATATCATCTATCTTTCAATGTTCATTGTCTTTGATAGTGATTGATTTGAGTGATTCTGAATGTTGTTCTGATAGAGAGTTTTCTGAATACGATTGTAGTAGCTTCAAGCTGAACATCGAGTGTATATGCTTCATGCTTGTAGATAGACGAAGATGATAGAAAGTCTCAACTTTGACAATGATTGAGTAGAGATCTAGCTGTTTATCTTTCAAATTCTTGCATGATCTCATGATTTTGACGTTTCTGAAAGATAGTCAGATCTGATCATCTATCTTGTAAATGACGTCTCATCTATGTTTATTGATCTGAGCTTCGATGATCAGCTTAGTTTTTTTCAATTGTTAATGATCAAAGTTCAATAACTCTTTCATTCGAATGATAATATCATCTGCTTTTCTAGCTTCAATTCGTTCATAAGTGATTTCGTAGTCAGTTGTATCTGAATTGAAACTCATTCAAGAGTGAAATTCTTTATTGAAGTAGAAAGAAATCATTGAGATGATCGAGAATGTATTAACATTGTCACTGAACTCAATCATAAATATTTATTTAGCTCAATTATTCTGCATGTAATTACAGTAGATTCTGAGTTTGCATTCAACGTCTTGATTGACTCACTCTGTTTGATCATTGATCTCAGAATGATAAGCAGTGAATAAACTAACTGTGATTCTCAGTCACTTGCAAAGACTTTTTCACATAGTCAATATGAATTAAAAGTTTCTGTTTGAAACAATAGAACTGAATAAATCATGCAGTCAATAGATGTTTCATAGCATGATTCAAATCGTTTCTTCGACTGAGATGTCATCATTTTCTCAATGACAGAAAACATAATGATGTTCTTTGATGAGATAACATATGATTGTGCAAATGATGTTATAGTCTTCTGACAAAGATAGTTCAATGATGAAGTTCATAGCTATATCTTTTCAGCGTTTCTGTGAAATCAAGAAAGAATGATGAAGTTCATTGATGCTATTTCTAAAGACTTTGCTTCGCTGACAAGCATGACAGTTTTGAATGTATCATTGAATAGTAGCTTGATGATCTGATCAATAGTAGAAATGCTGAACTAAATCAATGATTCATTTATTGTTGAAGTGAAAGATTGAAGATTGATCATGCACTTCTTGTAGTAATTTTGTGTGCATGTTCTCAGAAATTCACAGTAGATCTTTTTTAAATAGAACGTTGTCAATGATTTTACAGTTCTTCAGTTTAATGATATAAAATTTGAGATTGTTCTCGTTCATAGCTTGTTTATATTCACTGCAGAACTCATCTGTTTGATTGACTAATTGTACTTTCTGATAAAGATTGACTTTTAATTCAACAGATAAAACATCAACTCTATCAGAGATCAAAATAGTCTGAAAACAATCTTTAAGACGCTGAGCTGATTCAAAAACGTTCACTAGAAGCATTCTGATTAAAGCATTGACTTTAGTGTTCATTTTGCCTGATTTAAAGATGATTTGAAAATTGAACTTTGATAGAATGTTCAGATAGTTGACTTGACATTGACTCAGCTGTTTGTTTTTCATGAAGATCTTCAGAGCTTGATGATCAATGAATATCTGAATGAGTAATTCAGTACATTTCAGCTCAAGTTGTCAATGTTCAAAACAATGAATAATGATCAGCAATTTCTTGTCATAGATATGATAGTTGATTTCAGCGAGAATCATGCTTTTGCTGTAGAAGATCATCGAGTGAAGTACATTCTCATCATTGTACTGAGATAGTATTTCATCTTTTACATAGTTCAATGCATCGATTTTCAAAATAGTCTGATGTTTGAAATTGAAATGACGAAGAACTGAAGCAAAATTGATCTGTTTCTTTAGATTGTCAAAGACTTGAACACAGATCTTGTTTCATACAAAAGACGTGTTTTTTCTAGTAAGCTGAGTGAATGATTTGACTAGTTTGAAGAAGTTTCTAATGAAATGATGATAGAAGTTCACAAATCTCACGAAGCTCTGAATTTCTTTCAAATTGATCGAAGTAATTCAGTTGACTATGATGATCATCTTACTCAAATTCATGCAAAGATCTTGTTCTGATACAATGACTTCTAGAAAGACTGTCTTTTTTACATTGAATTTGCACTTTTGAATATTCATCTGCAGTTCAGCTTTGCATAGTCAACTCAATACTAGTTTGACGTGATTTTTATGTTTCTTTCTTGTTTTGCTATAAATGAGAATATCATCTAGATAGACTTGGCAAAAGTCATTCAGAAAGTCTCATAAAATGTCATTCATATATTGCTAAAAGAAGATCAATTCATTAATCAGTTCAAATGATAACATCTTGTATTTATATGCTTCTAAAGCAGTGATAAAAGTGATGTAATTCTCGCTATCAAGATGCATTCGCAGTTTGTTGAACGCTGATATGATGTTCAATCTAGTCAGATGCTTGCAACTCACTATTTTATCAATGATCTCATCTATCAGCGATAGAGAATATCTATTTCTTTTGAAAATAACATTTAGCTTTCAATAGTTTACGCAGAATCAAAGATCTTCATTTGCTTTAAGAATGAATAGAACGAGAAAGAAATAAAGAGTCTGACTGAGAGTGATGAATTTCTTCAACAAGTTCTCGTTTAAGTACTTCTTTACTTTCAAAAGTTTGACAGAAAATATTTAATAGACTCGATAGTGAGAGAACGTTGAATCACTGATGAGCTCAATTTTATGATCATAGAAGCGATGAGAGAGTAGTTTATTCAATTGAGCTCGATCAAAAACATCTAGAAACTCATGATATTCTGAAGACAGCTTGACTTTAATAGCTTTCAAATTCTGAGTAGTTTTCTTAACGAAAGAGACGTTCAGAGCGTTCAAATTGCACTGAGTGTTGTACGCGATTTTTCTATCGATATTCTTCATGAATAGAGTGAATACTTCAGTCTGATTCTTCTTTGAGTGATTCAACAGTGTTTTGAAAGAAGCGATGTTTATGCTTTGAATTGAGAATGACTCTTTCTGAATCGTAGTTGAAACAGATCATTTAAGCATTCTAGAAATCTTTGACTGAAAGATAAAAGTAAACGAAGTTGATTGTGATCAACTTGAGTGCTTTAAATTGAAAGAAATCGAAAAAATCGAAATGAAAGTATCTAATTGATTCGAAAAAACGATAACGTCGATTTGCATATTCAGTAATATTTCATTTTTGTTCATTTATGATTTTTCTAATATGACTTCGTGATAATTGATGTCAGCTATCAACATAAAAACAGTCAATTTCTTATGACTTTCAATGATGAGATTCAATAGAATTTTATGAATGATAGTCTTCTTAAATATCTTTTCATCATATTCTTTTATTAACTTCTCTTTTGTCAATGATATAGATTGAATTCTCAGCTCTTTACATACTCTATTGACTAGATTGATATATATGATCATATAAACGGCTGAATCACTGTCTATCAAAGAGCGAAGATTGAATAATTCATTCTGCAAGATGAGAAGAGCATTAATCAGAAACAACTTATCAAAGTAATTCTCTTTCAATAGAATTTCATCTAGATTGCACAAAGATATAATCTTCACTTCAATGATTGTTGAAAAGATGACTAGTTTTTTGACTTGAACTCTGATTCAGTATTGAGTTCAAAATGATCATAGTTCTCATCAACTGCATTGACTTTGATAAATTGATTCAAGCATTCTCTGAAACTATGATCTGATTTGTAACATACAAAACAGATTTCAACTAGAACATCTGTATTCTTGACGTTAGTCAAAACTGCGCTGTGAAACTTTGATCAATCAAACTTTGAAGCAAAAGATTGAATAGCAATAGTTGCTTTAGAAATAATGATTTTTGAATCATTGCATTTGAGTAGTTTGTTCTTGATCTTTTGAACTGCTCTATGTTCATTGTTCAAGTGAATCAGATAGTTTCAAATATCTGATAGCTTGATGAGTAACTTCATCTGAGTTGTTCAAAAGATTCAAAGACGAAAGTTTATTTTATTCTTTAAATCAATGACTAGTATATTCTTCTGATACTTTAAATAGATGTATAGTTGTTGAAACTGATTAAAGAAATCGCTGAATTTCTTTGATTCTTGAATCAGATTAATATATTTTCTACGATAGTTGTCTTTCTTATCAGAATCATGAAACGATTGAGCTAGTTTCTTTAGAAGTTTATTGACAGTCAGATAGAAATTGTCACAGTTAAAATCACGTCTGACTTGAGTGATTTCGATGACGTCATCTGCTAGTTGAGAGTTTATGTATCTCAGCTTGTAGAGTTCATTTGAAAAGATGTCGATGTTAATTGCTAACTTCTCTCGTATGTCAAGAGATCAGTTCTTTCAAGTAGAGTTCTTTTCATCAATAAACATTGAAGAGTCGAGTATTTTATGATATCTAGATCGTTCAAAGTAGATGACAACTGAGAAAGCAGTGATGATTACATTGACTGTGATAGCAGTGAGAGTCTGTAGTTTTGCTTTCAACTGTTGAATTTTGTTCTTGTCTCGTTGTTTCATCTTGATAAGATGATCTGTTTCTTTTTAGCAAGAGCATAGATACGTTTCTTTCATACTTTCATATCATCGAGTATGATGATTTCAGCGTTTAATTCATCAAAAGCAATGAATGAAGAAGCATGTTGTGAATCGATGATAGAAAAGAAAGCTTGTGAACGTGTTTGTTGCAAGAGATCAACGAAAGCTTTATCTTTATCAGATGTGTTCTTAAATGTCATAGTGAAGAAGATGAAAGTTGTTTGAAAGAGAGTTGAATGAATGACGATGCTTGACAATTGAAAAAGAAAGATGTATGTTTATTCAATAAAGAAGATGTTTCTGAGAGTGATTGATTTTGAAGCAATTCACGAAGATTCTTTATTGTAATTCTCTTGATCGATTTGATTCTCTAGCAATTCATGAAGATTCTTTATCGTAGATTCTATTAATTGATTTTGAATGAATGCATACTGAATGAGCGATAGATCTTCTAGCAATTCAATGATTGTATGTTCTTGTTGATTCTATGAATCTTCTGATGTTGTTCTTGTTCTTCAAGATCAAATCATCAGATAAACAAATTTCTTTAGACTCAATTCATCTGTACAAGTTGATTGAATGAGTAATGAAATCAGTATCATGTGATTAACGAATTCTTAATATAATGTCAAAATCATGTCTAAATGATACAATTGATGAAGATCAGAGCTGATAGTGCTTGATCTTTAGAGATAGCTATAACTGAATATTAAGAATACAGAAGAAGATTGATACAAAAGCTTCTATTTATGTAATGTTCAAAGACTACGCTAGACTTGAAAGAAGTGTGTTTGTAACATGAAAAGAAAATGATGTAAATGAACAAGATGTTGATGAAAGAAAAGAATGTTGGGAAAGAAAAAGAATGTTAAGAAAGAAAAAAAGTGTTGAGTCATATCTGAGTCAAATCTGAGTCAGATTTAGGTCAGATCTTGACTAAATCGTTGACTAGCTTTAATCATTACACAAAGTACTCGCTAGCATGCATTGCAAATTGATTAAAACTTCAGTCTTGTTCAGTCTTATCAATCTTGATATGCTCGTAACACAAGCTGCATGAAGATGATAAACTATTTTGTCTTGTAAATCAATGATCAATTGCTTTTCATAATATTCTAAATAAAAGAACAAACGTTGAAATATTAAATAGAAGTTGCTGAATTTGCTCTTTTCTTGAATGAAATTAGCATATTTTCTTCAAAAGTTTGTCTTTTTGTTGAAATCATTGTATAGCTGAGTAAGTTCATTTAACAAATCATTGATGATTTTATAAAAATTTAATGAATCATGTTGATATCAAGTTAAAGTAACTTTGACTACGTTTTTGTTGATTCTGAAGTGAATATAGATCAGTATGACTCTATCAATATCAAAATAATTGACGTTGATCTTTAGCTTGTCACGAATCTTTTCTTGTTAATCATTTCAGAAAGATTCTGTTTCATCAGTAAATAAATATGAATTTGAAAGCTTTTGAGATTGCTTGAATGAATTGAACATAATGAAAGAAGTAAAAGTATCTTCTTTAGTCAATTGCAGTCGATGTTGTAGTTTCATCATCTGATCTTGAAGCTTTTTAAGTGTTGAAATCATGTCTAGAAACTAATCAGAGTGCATACATGACTAGAATGTTTGATTTATAAAGATAGTTATAAATAAGACTTTAAGAATACAGAAGAAAGAAGATACAAAAGACAAGAAGAACACGCTTTATATAGTAGTTACTCAGATCGACGCTAGTCTCAAAGAAGACGTGTTGAAACATAAGAAAGATGTTGATTTAAAAGATGTTTGCAACACAAAGAAATGTGTTTGTCATAGAAATCTGTTGATCATTTATAACATAAAGAAGTGTGTTTGTTTAGAAGATAATAGAAGTTGATTAGAAGATGCTAAAGAAAAAAAAAGATGCTGAGTCATATTTAAGTCAAGTCTGAGTCAGATCTAGATCAGATTTCAACTAAATCATTAACTAGTTCTAATCAATTCTGACACATTTGTAACATTACTTTTCTTTTTGAAAATTCATGTTTGCATGAATAAAACAAATGAAACACAAAATTTTTTCATTGTTTTTCAATTTAGTGTGACTTGTCTGAATAAAGCTTATGAAATTCAACTAAAACTTCTTTCAAGCTCTTGAATTCTTCTTTGTCAACATAATATCATTCATTATTTTGATTTAGTCTCATTCATTTGACTTTATATTGTATTTAATCTTGATAACATCTAAAGTTTAAAATGTCATCTATCTTTCAATGCTCATCATATTCAATAGTGAGAGATTTAAATGATTCTGAATGCTGTTCTGATAAAAAATCATCAAGACAAGAATGTAATAGCTTTGAACTAAACATTGAATGCAGCTGCTTCATGCTTATTGATAAATAAAAATGATAGAAGATTTCAACTTTGACAGTGATTTGATAAAATTTTAGCTGTTTGTCTTTCAAATTCTTACATGATCTAGTTGTCTTTATGTTTCTAAAGAATAATCAAATTCAGTCATTTACTTTATAAATGATGTCTCATTTATGTTTATTAATCTGAGCTTCAATGATCTGCTTCATCTTTTTTAATTGTTGATGATCAAAGATAAAAAGCTCTTTCATTTGAATGATAATATTGTCAACTTTTCTAACTTCAAGACGTTTGCAAGTTATCTTGTAGTCAGTTGTATCTGAATTAAAACTCATTCAAGAGTGAAACTCTTTATTGAAGTAGAATGAGATCATTGAGATGATTAAGAAGATATTGAAATTTTCGCTAAATTTCATCATTGAAAGTCATTTTGCTCAGTTATTCTGCATGTAGTTACAGTAAATTCTTAATTTGCGTTCAACATCTTGATTAATTCATTTCAATTAATTATTGATTTCAGAATGATAAACTGTTAATAAACTAGTCGTGATTCTTAGTTGCTTGCAAAGACTTTGTCACATGATTGATACAAATTGAAAGTCTTTGTTCAAAACAATAGAACTAGATAAATCATGAAGTCAATAAACGTTTCATAGCATGATTTAAATTATTTCTTCAACTGAAATGTCATCGTCTTTTCAATAACAGAGAATATAATGATGTTTCTTGATGAAATAACATATGATTGTGCAAATGATGTTATAATCTTTTGATAGAAATAGCTCAATGATGAAGTTCATAATTATATCTTTTCAGCGTTTCTGTGAAATCAAGAGAGAATGAAGAAGTTTATTGATGCTATTTCTAAATGTCTTGCTTTGTTAATAAACATGATAATTTCAAATGTAATGTTTAATTGTTGCTTGATGATTTGATCAATAGTAGAAATGTTGAACTAAATCAATAGTTCTTCAATTGTCAAAGTAAAAGATGAAAGACTGATCATGAATTTTCTTTAGTAATTTCGTATGCATTTTCTCAGAAACTCACAGTAGATCTTTTTTAAACAGAATGTCGTCAATGATCTTGCAGTGCTTCAATTCAGTGCTATGTAACTTAAGCTTGTTTTCTCTTATAGCTTGTTTATACTCATCGCAAAGCTTATTCATCTTATTGACATTTTTTACTCGCTGATAAAAATCAACTTCAGATTCAATAGTTAAAATATTTACTCTATCAAGTGTTAGAATGATTTGATAGTGATCTTCAGTACACTGAGTTGATTCAGAAACGTTGATCAGAAACATTCTGATTAAAGCATTAACTTTAGTGTTTATTTTATCTGATTGAAATATAATTTGAAAGTTGAACTTGAATAAAATGTCTAGATAATTGACTTGATGTCAAGTCAACTGTTTATTTTTCATGAAGATTTTCAGAGTCTGATGATTGATGAATATCTCAATAAGTAGTTCAATGCATTCAAGCTTAAGTCTTCAATGTTCAAAACATCAAATAATAACTAGCAATTTCTTGTCATAGATATGATAATTGCATTCAGCAAGAATCATGCTCTTGCTGTAGAAAGCTACTGAGTGAAAAACTTTCTCATCATCATACTGTGATAGAATTTCATCTTTGACGTAGTCAGATGCATTGATTTCTAGAATAGCTTGTCATTTGAAATTGAAATGTCGTAGTACTGAGATTGAGCTGACTTGTTTCTTTAGATCATCAAAAGCTTGAACACAGACTTTGTTTCATACAAAAGACATGTTCTTTCTAGTTAACTGAATGAATGATTTAACTAGCTTCGAGAAGTCTTTAATGAAATGACGATAGAAGTTAATGAATCTCACGAAGCTTTGAACTTCTTTTAGATTGATTGACGTAGTTCAGTTGACTATGACTTTCACTTTGATAAAATTCATGCGAAGACTCTGTTCTGAAACTATGACTTTTAAGAAGACAGTTTCTTCTACGTTGAATTCGCACTTTCAAATATTTACTTGTAGATCAGCTTCTTGTAGATGATTTAATATCATTTTGACATGTTGTTGATATTCTTGTTGAGTTTTGCTGTAGATCAAAATGTCGTTCAGATAAACTTGACAGCAGTCATTTAGAAAGTTTCAAAGAATGTCATTCATATATTGCTGAAACGAGACAGAATCATTGATAAGTTCAAAAGATAGCATCTTTGATTTATATGCTTCTAACGTGATAACAAAGATAGTGTAGTTTTCACTATCAGAGTGCATTCATAGTTTGTTGAACATCGAAATGATATTCAATTGAGTCAAATGTTTGCAATCAACTATTTTGTCAATTACTTCATTTATGAGCAATAGAGAATAGCGATTTCTTTTGATAATGTTACGATTCTAGCCTTCATCTATACTTCGTCTAGTCTTCGCCTGATTTCATTCTAATTGAGCCTAGCGAGAATCTGATCTAGAGATGATGTCATTGAAACTCTGCATCATATGTGTAAGACGTCAACTCAATCGAGTCTGACACAGAGCTGAGAAACATACATATAAGAATCGAGTTCTTTTCTGTAGATACTTTTCTTTCTTAGCATTTATCTATTAGTTAAATGACACTTCTATGACTCACTCTAGATCGACTTCTAACAGTAGATAAATGCTAATCAACTACTCTGCTATCGACGTGTAAACGATACGAAATAATCTACTTCTATTCAGAAAATTCGCAAGAAATTCTTTGAATTACTTTCATCAAAACACATCTTCAAATTTACTCAAATTTATCAAATCAATCACTCAAATTTATCACAATCAAATTTATCTATTTATCTTTCTCACAATGACACACGACTTCGAATCAGTCAAGTCATGAACAGCTCGTCTGCTTAGAAGCACTGCTAGCAAACGCGTTTTCATTATTTCTTTTGATACTTCAGCTGAATTTCAGAATGTCGCTATCTCATGAGACATCAACACAAGTCAACAACTTCGTCAATGAGCTATTAATCAGTCAGACAAGATCATCAAGATGCTGATTGAGCTAAAATATCAACGAGACATGACTTTGAAACTCAATGAGCAATAAATCAATGTTCAAGTCAATCACATCAAGAGACTTGATGAGTTAAAGATCAATCAAATGACAATAGACACTCAAGAAGAGACTATCGTTGAACTACGAGAGAAAGTCTTGAGTCTAAAAAAGAAACAGCGTTCAGCGAATCAGTCTTGATCTCGTTAGTCTACTGAATCTCGAGTTTCTACGAAATCTCTATCTCGTCAATCTATCGAGAATCATACTCGACGTGACTCGTTCACTCTATTCAATAATGATCATCACAAGTCTTTCAAGTTTTTGAACTCATCTGTATTCATTGACAAGAGTGAATCAACATGAGATAGCTGAAGAATCAAGATGAACGACAAGCTTCAGACAAATGTTGATCACTTCGATAATGAGAATATCTGTATTGTTTATGTGATATCTAGACTAGAAGATGATGCTGCTGAATATATCTTCGTCTGATGTCATCATGATACTTTGCATTCTTACATCTTGATCTACGAGCTATTTGAGCATCTGAAAGAAATATATGATGAACTGAATAGAAATCGAAAGTGTCGTCGCAAGTACAACGCTCTGAGACAAATAGACAAGTCTTTTAATGTCTTCTACTTCAACTTTATGAAGCTATTCAGCTATCTAGACTACGATGATTGCACTCTGATGAATGATCTTCAGAATAAAATCAATAATCGCTTGCAGAACGCTTTATCAATCTGTTCAGAGAATTTTACTTCGCTCACTCGCTTAAGAATCTTTCTTCAAGATGTGAATAATAAACAATGAGTCAACTATCAGCTACGCAGTCAGCTTCACACTGTCATCGTCAAAGTCACTGTTGTACCTGATAAATGCGCTGCTACTTCATTATCAGCAATGATGACTTTGATAATTGAATATGTCAAGTTGACTATCTTTTCTATCTCTGAGTCAGTCAGATCGTCTATCGTCTGCTATATCTGCAAGATCTCAGATCACTTATTCAAGAACTGCTCTCAGAACAAGATTGACATCTCAACATCTCATGCATTCATTCTTCGTTTACATGAAATCATCATTTCGAAGAATAAAGAGAATGAGAAAATGTCTTTCAAGAATAACGAGGCAAAAAACTAGAGACTTTCATCAAAGATGCAATGAAAGATGTGTTAATTTCTTCAACGATGAGCATGTCAGATGATTCTTTTGCTTCTGAATCTTTGACTACTGAATGTGTACTTTCTAGCAATGAAATTAGTTACTCATTGAAGTCATTGATAGACATCGAAGCTGCTGACTATTCATTCATTGATGAAGTGATTACGCAGATTGTTTGTGATCAGTTGCAAATCAAGTCTTTGACTTTGATCAAAGCGAAGTTAATTCGAGAATTTGATGATCATTATGCTAAAAAACTCATTACTCATGTCATCTATTTGAATCTGACTGTTCAAGATCATACGATTGACACAGCTTCTATGTTGATCACTTGATTAAATCAACATCAAATGATTCTTGAAAAAACATGAATGAACAAAATCAATCTAGTAATTGATATGCGAATCGATTTTCTTCAATTTTCGAATTTCATTCTCAATTTGAAATTAATTGTTCTACTCACAAGCAATAATTCAATCACGAAACGAAAGAGCTTAACTTCTACTAATATACTGAAGAGATCTTTCACTTTCGTTACATTTCAAACCAGTCAGAAATCATTCTCTTTCAGTCAGTTCAATGAGAAGTCAGTTAAACTAATTGAACAGTCAAAATTGCATGACGCAGTTTCGTTTAGCGTCAACTCTAAATCAACGTTCAGTCTGAAGTCAGCTTTCAGTTCAATGAATATATCAATGATAGAGACAGCAGTTTATAGAATGTTAGTCAAATGATCAGACATCAAGATCTTTGCTGTTATCATCTTGAAAATTGATCGACTCATAACTACAGTTGAAAACAAGTCTGAAGAAGTGAATCTACATGAGCTTTTACACGTCAAGATTCTCAAGCAAGTCAAGATCAAGCTTTTCTCTGAATATTATGACTATCTAAACGTCTTCGATCGAGTAATGATCAATCAGCTATCATCTCATTGTATCTACAATCACAAGATCGAGTTGATCAACGAGAAAATGCTTTCGCGAAGCAGACTATATCAGATGTTCAATCACAAGCTTCAGAAGATAAAGAAGTATCTGATTGAACATCTGAACAAAGAATTCATTTTCTTCAGCTTCGCTTCATACGTCTCGCTCATCTTATTCGCTGAAAAGAAAGACGAAAGTCTGCATTTCTGCGTTGACTACAGAAAGCTCAATGCTTTGATCAAACAAGATCGCTATTCTTTGCTCTTGATAGACGAGACTCTCGCTCGTATACAAGAAAGCAAATATTTGACTCGATTGAACATCATTGTTGTGTTCAACAAACTGCGAATGCACTCAGATAGCGAAGATCTGACTATCTTTATCACCTTCTTCAACTCATACAAATATCATGTAATGCTCTTTGAATTAATCAATGAATCAATGTTCTATCAACACTATATGAACGACGTGCTGTTCAAATATCTTTATCAGTTTTGTCAGATCTATCTAGATGACATTATCATCTACAGCAAGACATTGAAGAAACACAAGCGACATGTACGATTGATCTTGAATAGACTACGAGAAGCTGATTTACAGATAGACATCAATAAATGCAAGTTTTATGTTCAGAAAATCATCTTTTTAGAACTTTTGATGTCAATCAAGAGACTTAAGATGAACTCACGAAAGATACAAGCAGTAGTTGATTGATCTACACTCAATAATCTTACTCAGATGCAGTTCTTCATTGACTTCTGCAATTTCTATCGACGCTTCATCAAGAACTTTTCGAAGATTATTCATTCAATGATTCAACTCACTCAAAAGAAGATCATATTTGAATGAAATAAAGTCTGTCAAACTGCATTTAATCACATGAAGAGATGTATGACTGAAACTTCTATACTTTGTCACTTTGATCAGACTCGCGATTTCATTCTTGAAATTGACTCATTCGACTACGTCAATGATGAAGTTCTGTCTCAATATGATGATGAAGATGTTCTACATTCAATTGCTTTCTATAGCAAGAACATGTCTTCTGCTGAGTGCAACTACGAGATATACAATAAGAAACTGCTGATCATAATTCAAGCTTTTGAACACTGATGACTTGAACTGAAGCTGATTGACATTTCTATCAAGATGTTCATCGATCATCAAGCATTCATCTCATTGATGAAAGATAAAGAGCTGAGCAGACGTCAGATGCGCTGAGTTCAAAAGTTAGCTGACTTCAACTTTAAAATAATGTATTGATCTGACAAACAGAACATTAAGATTAATGCATTAACTCGTTGAGCTGACTTCGTGCTCAGAGATTTCGATGATGAACGCGTTCACTATCAATGAATCACTATTCTAACGTCGAATTGAATGAAGATTGCTGATCTAGAGAAGAACGTCAGCGAGTCAATCTATAAACAAGTTTTTGACGCAAATGAAATCGACGAGAATTGTACTTTACTTCGTGAAGCAAAGGTCAGAGACGAAGCACAATGCAAAGACATCAAGCTGAAGAATTGTTGAATTCAGAATGAAATCTTATACAAAGACAATCAGCTATGAGTCTCGTTCAATGAATCTCTGCAAATGAATCTGATTCGTGAGATACATGATCAATTCTCAATAGATTATCTCAATATTCTTAGAATGATGAAAATCATCAAACGAAACTACTATTAATCATTCATGCGAAAGACAGTAGATCTATATATTCAAAACTGCTATGTTTGTCAACAATCAAAAACATCTAGAGATATATCAAATGACTTGCTTCAATCTCTATTGATATCTGAACAGCGATGACAAGACATAGCAATGAACTTCATTATTGATCTATCTGATTCATTCGACTACAACACTATTCTGACTGTCATCTGCAGATTGTTAAAAGAAAGACATTATATTTCTTGCATCACTGATGATGAAGAAATCACAGTTGAAAGAACAGCGAAAATGTTGATTCAGTGAGTATATCAAACTCATGATCTATTCAGCTTCATTGTATCTGACAGAGATATGCAATTCATCTCTATTCTATGAAAGTTTCTTTGCAAACGACTGAGCATTTCTCTTCGATTGTTCATCATTTATCACTCTCAGATCGATGATCAAAGTGAATGAGTCAATCAGAATGTCAAGCGATATCTTCATTTCTTCTGTTCATACATACAGAATGACTGATTCAAGTGACTATTCATGATTGAGTTTGTTAACAATAACGTCTTGTCTTCAGTCATCTTCTTGACTCTCTTCTTCATGAACAAGAACTTTCACTCTCATATGAGCTTCAATTCTGACATCATCGAGTATGAATGCACTCGCGAACGCTTGCAGATCAATCGAGTCAAGAATATATCTGAACAAATGAATAAGACATTGATCTTCGCTCGCGAAGCTCTGATCAAAACATGAGAACAAATGATGAATCAAGCTAACAAGCATAGAAAAGAAATCAATTACAAAATCAAATCAAAGATGTTTCTGAACGAATGAAACATCATTACAGCGAGACTCTTCAAAAAATTGAATGACAAAATGCTCGATTCTTTTCAGATCATCAATTTCATTGACTCATTCTATAAATTGAAACTATCTGAGACTATGCGTATACATGATGTATTTCATTCAGAGCTTCTTTGTTTCGTCGTCAATGACTCTCTGTCTGATCAGAAGAATGAATTTTCGAAGTCAATAGTGATAAACGATGAAGATGAATGAAAAATCGACGATATATTGAACTCTCGACAATATCAAAGACGACTTCAATATCAAGTCAAATGAAAGAGCTATGATAATGATTTCAACTGATATAACGCTGTCGACGATGAGTTTATGAACGCTCAAGAGATGATTGACGACTTTCATATCAAATATTCAAGAAAAGCGCACTAAGAAATAACATTCATGCAAACATGAATAGTCAAAGAAGAAAAATAATGTTACGATTCTAGTCTTCGTCTATACTTCGTCTAGTCTTCGCCTGATTTCATTCTAATCAAGTCTAGCGAGAATCTGATCTAGAGATGATGTCATTGAGATTCTGCATCATATGTGTAAGACGTCAACTCAATCGAGTCTAGCACAGAGCTGAGAAACACACATATAAGAATCGAGTTCTTTTCTGTAGATACTTTTCTTTCTTAGCATTTATCTATTAGTTAAATGACATTTCTATGACTCGCTTTAGATCGATCTCTAACAGATAATAGCATTGAGCTTTCAATAGTCAACGCAGAATCATAGATCTTTATTTGCTTTCAAAATGAACAGAATGAGTGAGAAATATGAAGCTTTGCTAGAAGTTATAAATTCTTTGAAAAGATTCTCGTTCAGATATTTCTTTACTTTCTGAAGCTTGTAAAGAGACATTCAATATGCTTGACAGCAAGATGACATTGCGTCACAAGTAAGTTTTATCTTATGATCATATGAATGATGAGACAATAGCTTGTCTGCTTAAACTCAATAAAAAACGTTTAGAAAATTCTGATATTTCAATAATAGCTTGACTTTAATATTTTCTAGATTCTGAGTCGTTTCATTGACTGAGAAGATGTTTATAACATTTAGTTCACATTAAATATTATAGACGATTTTTCTATTGATGTCTTTGATGAACATAGCAAAAATCTCTATCTGATTCTTCTTTTTTTGTTTTACTAGTGCTTGAAAAGAAATGACATCTATGTTTTGAATTAAGAATGACTCTTTTTGAAAGAATGAAACTGAGTGCTTGAGCATTTTAGAAGTCTTGCTGTGAGCTGCTGAAGAGATTGAAGTTGATCATGATCAATTTAAGTACTTTGTATTTAACGAGATTGAAAAAATCGAAATAGAAGTATTTAATTAATCAGAAAATACAATAGTATCATGTTTCATGTTCAATAATATTTCATTTTTGTTCATTCAGAATTTGCTCAATATAGCTTCATGATGCTCAATATCAACTATCAGCATTGACATAGTCAATTTCTTATGACTTTTAATCGTGAGATTGAGTAGAATCTTATGAGTAATAGTTTTTCTAGCTAACTTCTCATTATAGTCTTGTATTAACTTCTCTTTTGCTAATGATATAGATTGTATTTCAAGTTTCTGACATACTTTATTGACTAGCTTGTCATGTATCAGCATGTAAACAACGAAATCATTATCTATCAAAGAACAAAGACTGAAAGAATTGCTTTGAGAGATAAAAGAAGCATTAATCAGAAATGACTTTTTAAAATAGTTTTCTTTCAATAGAACTTTGATTTGACTGCACAAAGATATAATCTCTATCTCTTTAATGATTTTAAAAAAGATAGTTAATTTTTTGAATCAAAATCGAACTCAGAGTTCAATGCAAATCAATCAAACTCATCATTTTCTAATGCATTAACTCTCAATCAATCAGAGCACTCTTTAGAAGTATGATCTGATTTGTGACAGATGAAACAGATTTCAGCTTGTAAATTGATGTTTTTGATATTAGTTAAAATCATGTTGCATGACTTTGAATGATTGACAAGTGTAGTGACTTTGATCTTTCTATAAAGATTCAATGAATCTCATTTCTCAGCAAAGATGACTTGCTTTCTAACTTTGATCAAGAATTTCTTTTCTTTGATGTCATTCATGACTCGATGCTCATTGTTCAAATGAATTAAATAACTACGAATTTCATTGAAAGATTCTGACTGAATCAGCTGACTACTTCAAGCTGCATGAAGACAATAAACTATCTTGTTTTGTAAATTAATGATCAATTGCTTTTTGTAATACTTTAAATAAAAGAACAGACATTGAAATATTAAATAAAAGTTGCTGAATTTGCTTTTTTCTTGAATGAAATTAGCATATTTTCTTCAAAAGTTTGTCTCTTTGTCAGAATCATCATAAAGCTGAGCAAGTTCATTTAGTAGATCATCAATCATTGAATAAAAGTTCAATGAATCTTACTGACATTTGACTAAAGTAACTTTGACTGTGTCTTTATCGATTCAAGAATGAATGTAGACTAGTATAGCTTTGTCATTGTTGAAATGATCAACATTGATTTCTAACTTGTTGCAAATCTTTTCTTGTCAATCATCTCAAATAAATTCTTTTTTATCAGTAAACAGAGATGAATTTAAAAGCTTTTGAAATTGCTTGAATGAATTGAACATGATGAAAGAAGTAGAAGTATCTTCTTTAGTCAATTGCAGTTGATGTTGTAGTTTCATCAGCTGATCTTGAAGCTTTTTAAGATTTAAATTTGATCATTCTTTTGCTTAATCAATTTTCTTAAAATGAGTCTTTCATATTTGTTCGCTGAGTATTTTATCAAATAACTCACAAGCTTCTACATCTAAATCTCGTTGAGTTTGAAGATTGTTTAAATCTTCTAGAAAAACTTCTGAGTCTTATTCAACTCAATGTTGTAACTGCTTTACATATTTGATATTTCAGAGAGTAGAGACTTTCAGAAATTCATCAAGTGTCTGAGAATGAGACATGAATTGATGATGTTTTCATACAAAGTCAGTTCTAAGAAATTTTAATAAATGAGAAGATAACTTAAAATAAATAACTAAATCAAAACTTTAATTACTCTTGAAAAGATTGAATTAAGTATTCATAAATGATTGAATCATGATGAAGATTTTGATAATCAAGCAAATGATGATACTCAATAGTATTACGAGCGTATTAAGATTGATAAGACTGAACAAGACTGAAGCTTTAATCAATTTGCAATGCATGCTAGCAAGTACTCTGTGTAATGATTAGAACTAGTCAACAATCTAGTCGAGATTTGATCTAAATCTGACTCAGATTTGACTCAGATATGACTCAACATTCTTTTTCTTTCTCAACACTCTTTTCTTTCATCAACATCTTGTTCATCTACATCATCTTCTTTTCATGTCACAAACACATTTCTTTTAAGTCTAGCGCAGTCTCTGAACATTACATAAATAGAAGCTTTTGTATCAATCTTCTTCTGTATTCTTAATATTCAGTTATAACTATCTTTAAAGATCAAGCACTATCAATTCTGATCTTCATTGATTATATTGTTAGAAGTCAGCATAGAGCGAGTCATATGAGTGTAATGTAATGAGTATATAAATGCTAAGAAAGAAAAGTATCTAGAAGAGAAGAGTCGACTATCTATATGACTCAGAAAAACATAAGCTAACTCTGAATAGAGTTGACTTCGAAACAATTTGATAGTCTAGTGACGAGCGATCGACGATAGTCATGAACATAGTCATCAACATAGTCATCAACATAGTCATCAACATAGTTATCAACATAGATGCGTAGCTAGAATCGTAACAGTACTCTCTTTCTTCAATGATTCATGTTTGCATGAATGTATTTTCTTAGTCTTGTGTAGAATCGAAATGTCTATTGTAGCAGACTCACTATGTAGAGAAGAATTGACTTGCTCAGCGAAGAGATCAACTATTGACTGATGTCATTGAAGCAGACTCACTAGAAGAGAATCGACTAGCTCAGCGAAGAGATCAACTATTGACTGATGTCATTGAAGCAGACTCACTGATCGACTTGCTCATTGAAGAGATTGACTTTGAGCTTGTCATTGTAGCAGACTCACTAGTTGCATATGAACTGATAGACGAATTGATTCACTGATAGATAGAGCGATGTGAATAGATAAATCATTGCATTGATGAAAGATGTCATTGTAGCAGACTCACTAGTTGCATATGAATGTATGATCAGATTCATTGATGAGTAGAATGATGAGAGCGAGTAGATCATTGCATTGAGAATAGATGTCATTGAAGCAGACTCACTAGTTGCACGTGAACGTATGATCAGATTCACTGATGAATAGAATGATGAGAGCGAGTAGATCATCGCATTGAGAATAGATGTCATTGAAGCAGACTCACTAGTTGCATGTGAACTGATAGGCGAATTGATTCACTGATAAATAGAGTGATGTGCTTGTAGATCATCGCATTGACGAAAGATGTCATTGAAGCAGACTCACTAGTTGCATGTGAACTGATAGACGAATCGATTTACTGATAGGTAAAGTGATGAGAAGATAGATCATTGCATTGACGATGTCATTGAAGCAGACTCACTGAGAATTTGCTCATCAAGATAAAGACTTCACGCAGTTCTAGACTGATCTCTTTGATTGCTCTTTGAGATAGAGACTTCACGCAGTTCTATGACTGATCTTGTTTGTTCATCAAATTCGAAGAATTTCTTGCGAATCTGAATGAATGATTAATTCGCTGATCTTCTGATCTAGTCGAATGATTTCGATCGTTTGTTTATACTCGCTGATCAGCGCACGAGTTCGAATCTTTTGTTTATTCTCGCTGAGTCAGCTCACGAGAAAGAAGAGTGAGTGTTTGCACGATCGCGAGTCGACTAGATCAAAGTCAATAGTCGTGTGAATCGAGCAGAGCAAGTCAATGCAGATTATTTCACTTCGTCTGTAACGAAGAAGCATTTATATAATGTTAGAGATCAGCATAAAGCGAGTCATATGAGTGTAATGTAACGAGTATATAAATGCTAAGAAAGAAAAGTATCTAGAAGAAAAGAGTCGACTATTTATATGACTCAGAAAAACATAAGCTAATTCTGAATAAAGTTGACTTTGAAACAATTCAATAGTCTAGTGATGAGCGATCAATGATAGTCATGAACATAGTCATCAACATAGTCATCAACATAGCTATCAACATAGATGCGTAGCTAGAATCGTAACAGTATTCTTCTTCTTCAATGATTCATGTTTGCATGAATGTATTTTTTTAGTCTTGTGTAGAATCGAAATGTCTATTGTAGCAAACTCACTATGTAGAGAAGAATCAACTTGCTCAGCGAAGAGATCAACTATTGACTGATGTCATTGAAGCAGACTCACTAGAAGAGAATCGACTAACTCAGCAAAGAGATCAACTATTGACTGATGTCATTGAAGCAGACTCACTGATTGACTTGCTCATCGAAGAGATCGACTTTGAGCTCATCATTGTAGCAGACTCACTAGTTGCACGTGAACTGATAGACGAATCAATTCACTGATAGATAAAGCGATGTGAATAGATAGATCATTGCATTGATGAAAGATGTCATTGTAGCAGACTCACTAGTTGCACATGAACGTATAATCAGGTTCACTGATGAGTAAAGCGATGAGAGCGAGTAGATCATTGCATTGAGAATAGATGTCATTGAAGCAGACTCACTAGTTGCACATGAATGTATGATCAGATTCACTGATAAATAGAGCAATGAAAGCGAGTAGATCATTGCATTGAGAATAGATGTCATTGAAGCAGACTCACTAGTTGCATGTGAACTGATAGACGAATCGATTCACTGATAGATAAAGCGATGTGCTTGTAGATCATTGCATTGACGAAAGATGTCATTGAAGCAGACTCACTAGTTGCATGTGAACTGATAGACGAATCGATTTACTGATAGGTAAAGTGATGAGAAGATAGATCATTGCATTGACGATGTCATTGAAGCAGACTCACTGAGAATTTGCTCATCAAGATAAAGACTTCACGCAGTTCTAGACTGATCTCTTTGATTGCTCTTTGAGATAGAGACTTCACGCAGTTCTATGACTGATCTTGTTTATTCATTAAATTCGAAGAATTTCTTGCGAATCTGAATGAACGATTAATTCGCTGATCTTCTGATCTAGTCGAATGATTTCGATCGTTTGTTTATACTCGCTGATCAGCGCACGAGTTCAAATCTTTTGTTTATTCTCGCTGAGTCAACTCACGAGAAAGAAGAATGAGTGTCTGCACGATCGCAAGTCGACTAGATCAAAGTCAATAGTCGTGTGAATTGAGCAGAGCAAGTCGATGCAGATTATTTCACTTCGTCTGTAACGAAGAAGCATTTATATAATGTTAGAAATCAGCATAGAGCGAGTCATATGAGTGTAATGTAACAAGTATATAAATGCTAAGAAAGAAAAGTATCTAGAAGAGAAGAGTCGACTATCTATATGACTCAGAAAAACATAAGCTAATTCTGAATAGAGTTGACTTCGAAACAATTCAATAGTCTAGTGACGAGCGATCGACGATAGTCATGAACATAGTCATCAACATAGTCATCAACATAGCTATCAACATAGATGCGTAGCTAGAATCGTAACATATATCATTTAAACATGATTCTGACATTATATTAAGAATTCGTTAATCACATGATACTGATTTCATTACTCATTCAATCAACTTGTACAGATAAATCGAGTCTAAAGAAATTTGTTTATCTGATGATTCAATCTTGAAAGACAAGAACAACATCAGAGAATTCATAGAATCAATGAAAACATACAATCATTGAATTGCTAGAAGATTTATCGCTCATTCAGTATGCATTCATTCAAAATCAATTAATAGAATCTATGATAAAAAATCTTCGTGAATTGCTAGAGAATCAAATCGATCAAGAGAATTATGATAAAGAATCTTCGTGAATTGCTTCAAAATCAATCACTCTCACAAACATCTTCTTTGTTGAACAAACATTCGTCTTTCTTCATAAAATTACTGAGCTTCATTCTTCATTCAGTTTAAATCAATTCTCATCTTCTTCACTATGACATTTAAGAATACATCTGATAAAGATAAAGCTTTCATTGATCTCTTGCAATAAACATGTTCACAAGCTCTTTTTTCTATCATCAACTCACAACATGCTTCTTCATTCATTGCTTTCAATGAATCAAACGCTGAAATCATCATACTTGATGATATAAAAGTATGAAAGAAATGTGTCTATGATTTTAATAAAGAAACAGATTGTCTCGTTGAGATGAAACAACGAGACAAGAGCGAAATTCAACAGTTGAAAGCAAAACTACAAACTCTCACTGTTATCACAGTCAATGTAATCATCACTGCTTTCTTGATTGTCATCTACTTTGAATGATTTAAATATCATAAAATACTTAATTCTTCAATGTTTATTGATGAAAAGAACTCTACTTGAAAGAACTGATCTTTTGACATATGAGAGAAGCTAGCAATGAACATTGACATCTTTTCAAATGAACTCTACAAGCTGAGCTACATTAACTTTCAACTAGCAGATGACATCATTGAAGTCACTCAAGTCAGACGCGATCTCAACTGTGACAATCTCTATCTGACTGTCAATGAACTTCTAAAGAAACTAGCTCAATCATTTCATGACTTTGATAAGAAAGACAACTATTGTAGAAAATATATTAATTTGATTCAAGAATTAAAGAAATTCAGCAATTTCTTTAATCAGTTTCAACGACTATACATTTATCTAAAGTATCAAAAGAACATACTAGTCATTGATTTAAAGAATAAAATAAACTCTCGTCTTTGAATCTTTTGAACAACTCAGATGAAGTTACTCATCAAGCTATCAGATATTTGAAACTATCTGATTCGCTTAAACAATGAACATAGAGCAGTTCAAAAGATCAAGAACAAACTACTCAAATGCAATGATTCAAAAATCATTATTTCTAAAGCAACTATTGCTATTCAATCTTTTGCTTCAAAGTCTGATTGATCAAAGTTTCACAGCGCAGTTTTGACTAACGTCAAGAATACAGATGTTCTAGTTGAAATCTGTTTTGTATGTTACAAATCAGATCATAGTTTCAGAGAATGCTTGAATCAATTTATCAAAGTCAATGCAGTTGATGAGAACTATGATCATTTTGAACTCAATACTGAATCAGAGTTCAAGTCAAAAAACTAGTCATCTTTTCAACAATCATTGAAGTGAAGATTATATCTTTGTGCAATCTAGATGAAATTCTATTGAAAGAGAATTACTTTGATAAGTTGTTTCTGATTAATGCTCTTCTCATCTTGCAGAATGAATTATTCAATCTTCGCTCTTTGATAGACAGTGATTCAGCCGTTTATATGATCATATATATCAATCTAGTCAATAGAGTATGTAAAGAGCTGAGAATTCAATCTATATCATTGACAAAAGAGAAGTTAATAAAAGAATATGATGAAAAGATATTTAAGAAGACTATCATTCATAAAATTCTATTGAATCTCATCATTGAAAGTCATAAGAAATTGACTGTTTCTATGTTGATAGCTGATATTGATCATCACGAAGTCATATTAGAAAAATCATGAATGAACAAAAATGAAATATTACTGAATATGCAAATCGACGTCATCGTTTTTTCGAATCAATTAAATACTCTCATTTTGATTTTTTCAATTTCTCTCAATTCAAAGCATTCAAGTTGATCGCGATCAACTTCGTTTATTTTTATCTCTCAGTCAAAGATTTCTAAAATGCTTAAACAATCTGTTTCAACTACGATTTAGAAAGAGTCATTCTCAATTTGAAGCATAAACGTCGCTTTGTTCAAAATGCTGTTGAATCATTCAAAAAGAAACAAGATTGAAGTCTTTACTTTATTCATGATGAACATCAATAAAGAAATCGCGTACAATACTCAGTGTAATTTGAACGCTTTAAACGTCTCTTCAATCGATGAAACTGCTCAGAATTTGAAAGATATTAAAGCGAAGCTGTCATCAAAATATCATGAGTTTCTAAATGTTTTTGATCGAGCTCAATTGAATAAACTACTCTCTCATCACTTCTATGATGATAAAATTGAGCTCATTAGTGATTTAATGTCTTTTTGCTGTCGAGTTTATCAAATGTTCTCTGTCAAACTTCTGAAAGTAAAGAAGTACTTAAACAAGAACTTGTTGAAGAAATTCATTACTTTCAGTCAGACTTTCTATTTCTTCTTCGTTCTATTCGCTCTTAAAGCAAATGAAGATCTTTAATTCTGCATAAACTATTGAAAGCTAAATGTCATTTTCAAAAGAAATAAATATTCTCTATCGTTAATAAACAAGATCATTGATAAAATAGTGAATTACAAGCATCTGACTAGATTGAACATCATATCAGCGTTCAACAAACTTTGAATGCATCTCAATAACAAGAATTACATCATCTTTATTACTACTTTAGAAGCATATAAATACAAGATGCTATCATTTGAACTGACTAATGAATTGATCTTCTTTCAGCAATATATAAATAACGTTTTATGAAACTTTCTGAACGACTTTTGTCAAGTCTATCTAGATGACATTCTCATCTATAGCAAAACAAGAAAGAAACATAGAGATCACGTCAAACTAGTATTGAAACGACTACGCGAAGCTGAACTGCAGATAAATATTTGAAAGTGCAAATTCAATGTAGAAAAGACTGTCTTTCTAAAAGTCATTGTATCAGAACAAGATCTTCACATGAATTCAAGTAAGATGATCATCATAGTCAACTGAACTACTTCGATCAATTTGAAAGAAATTCAGAGCTTCATGAAATTTGTGAACTTTTATCGTCGTTTCATTAAGAACTTCTTCAAACTAATCAAATTGTTCACTCAATTGACTAGAAAAGACACGTTTTTTGTTTAAAACAAAGTCTGCATTCAAGCTTTCAGAAATCTGAAGAAACAGATCAGTTTCGCTTCAGTTCTTCGTCATTTCAATCTCAAACATCAGACTATTTTGAAAATTGATGTATTGAACTATGTAAAAGATGAAATACTGTCTCAGTACAATGATGAGAATGTACTTCACTTGATGATCTTCTACAGCAAAAGCATGATTTTCGCTGAAATCAACTATCATATCTATGACAAGAAATTGCTGATCATTATTCGCTGTTTTGAACATTGATGACTTAAGCTGAAATGTATCAAATTACTCATTCAGATATTCATCAATCATCAAGCTCTGAAGATTTTCATGAAAAACAAACAGCTGACTCAACGTCAAGTCAACTATCTGAACATTCTATTGAAGTTCAATTTTCAGATCATCTTTAGATCAGGCAAAATAAACATTAAAGTCGATGCACTAACTCAAATGTCTCTAGCGAACGTCTCTGAATCAGCTAAATAATTTGAAGATCGCTTTCAAACTATTCTTATCTCTGATAGAGTTGATATTCTATCTATTGACTTGAAATTGAACGCAAATTCGAAATCAGAAGTCAATCTTTATCAGAGAGTACAATTAATCAATCAAATGAATGAACTTTGCAGCGAATATAAACAAGCTAAAAACGACAACAAGCTCAAACTTCATAGCATTAAGATGAAAAACTGCGAAATTATTGACAACGTTTTATTTAGAAAAGATCTACTGTGAATCTCTGAGAACATGCACACGAAATTACTACAAGAAGTGCATAATCAATCTTCAATCTCTCACTTTGACAATAAATGAACTATTAATCTAGTTCAGCGTTTCTACTATTGATCAGATTATCAAGCTACTATTTGATGATACATTTGAAACTGTCATGCTTGTCAGCGAAGCAAAGTCTCTAGAAATAGCATCAATGAACTTCATCTTTCTCTCTCAATTTCACAGAAACGTTGAAAAGATATAGTTATGAACTTCATCACTGAACTATCTCTGTCAGAAGACTATAACATCATTTGCACAATCATATGTCATCTCATCAAAGAACATCACTATGTTTTCTGTCATTGAGAAGACAATGACATTTCAGTCAAAGAAACAATCTGAATTATGCTATGAAACGTTTATTGACTGCATGATTTACTCAGTTCTATTGTTTTAAATAAAGACTCTCAATTCATATTCATCATGTGAAAGAGTCTTTGTAAGCGACTATGAATTATTGCTAGTCTATTCACTGCTTATCATTCTGAAATCAATGATTAAACAGAGTGAGTCAATCAAAATGTTAAACGCAAACTCAGAATCTACTGTAATTACATGCAGAATGATTGAGCTAAATGAATATCTATGATTGAGTTCAGTGACAATGTCAATACATTCTTGATCATCTTAATGATTTCTTTCTACTTCAATAAAGAATTTCACTCTTGAATGAGTTTCAATTCAGATACAACTGACTACAAAATCACTCGTGAATGAATTGAAGCTAGAAAAGCAAACAGTATTGTCATTTGAATGAAAGAGTTACTGAATTTTGATTATCAACAATTGAAAAAGACTAAGCTGATCATTGAAGCTCAGATCAATAAATATAAACGAGACGTCATTTATGAGATAGATGATCAGATTTGACTATCTTTCAGAAACGTCAAAATCATGAGATCATGCAAGAATTTGAAAGACAAACAGCTAAATTTCTACTCAATCATTGTCAAAGTTGAGACTTTCTATCATCTTCGTCTATCTACAAGCATGAAGCATATACACTTGATGTTCAGCTCAAAGCTACTACGATTGTATTCAGAAAACTCTCTATCAGAACAACATTTAGAATCACTCAGATCAATCACTATCAAAAATAATGAACATTGAAAGATAAATGATATATTGAACTTCAGACGCTATCAAGATTGAATACAGTACAAAGTCAAATGAAAAGATTTAAACAAAGACAACGAATGATACTATGTTGATAAAGAGAAATTCAATGATTCAGAGAAAGTTTTGAATGAATTTCATAAGTTATATTCAAGCAAATCGCGTTAAATATCGAAATAACTATCAACAAAAGCAAGCAAAGAAACTAGATTCATGCAAACATGAATTTTCGAAGAAAGAAGTAATGTTACGAGCGTATCAAGATTGATAAGACTGAACAAGATTGAAGCTTTAATCAATTCGCAGTGCATGCTAGCAAGTACTCTGCATAATGATTAGAACTAGTCAATGATCTAGTCGAGATCTGATCTAGATCTGACTCAGATTTGATTCAAATATGACTCAACATTTTTTTTCTTTCTCAACACTCTTTTCTTTCATCAACATCTTGTTCATCTACATCATCTTCTTTTCATGTCACAAACACATTTCTTTCAAGTCTAGCACAGTCTTTGAACATTACATAAATAGAAGCTTTTGTATCAATCTTCTTCTGTATTCTTAATATTCAGTTATAGCTATTTCTAAAGATCAAGCACTATCAATTCTGATCTTCATTGATTGTATTATCTAAACATGATTCTGATAAATAGTAGATAGTGAGATCATTTGTTAAAGTATTTAGTCTTCAAAGAAAAGTGTTGCTGATTTAAGAAAGGTTTTTTTGTGATTTTCAAGCAATCAATGAAGATTTTTTATCATTGATTCTATTAATCGATTTGAACTGATGCTACTGACTGAGCGATAGATTCTTTAACAATCACATGATTGTATATTCTCATTGATTCTATTGATTTCTTAATGTTGTTCTGTCTTTCAATGTCATTGATCATCAGATACACAAATTTCTTTATATTCATTTTGTTATCAGTTAAGTGAATTTGAATGAATATAAAGATCAGTATCATGTAATTAATGAATTCTTAAAGTAATGTTGAGATTGTGTTTAAAAACTAATCAGAGTGCATGCATGACTAAAATGTTTGATTTATAAAGATAGTTATAACTAAGACTTTAAGAATACAGAAGAAAGAAGATACAAAAGACAAGAAGAACACGCTCTATATAGTAGTTACTCAGATCAACGCTAGTCTCAAAGAAGACGTGTTGAAACATAAGAAAGATGTTGATTCAAAAGATGTTTATGACACAAAGAAATATGTTTATCATAGAAATCTGTTGATCATTCATAATATAAAGAAGTGTGTTTGTCTAGAAGACAATAGAAGCTGATTAGAAAATGCTAAAGAAGAAAAAAGATGCTGAATCATATCTGAGTCAAGTTTGAATCAGATCTAGATCAGATCTCAACTAAATCATTAACTAGTTTTAATCAATTCTGACATATTTGTAACATTAAGATTTAGATTTGATCATTCTTTTGCTTGATTAATTTTTTTGAAATGAATCTTTCATATTTGTTCGCTGAGTATTCTATTAAATAACTCACAAACTTCTACATTTAAATCTCATTGAGTTCAAAGATTGTTTAAATCTTCTAGAAAAACTTCTGAGTCTTGTTTGACTCAGTGTTGTAACTGCTTTACATTTTTGATATTTCAAAGAATAGAGACTTTCAAAGATTCATCAAGTATTTGAGAGTGAGACAAGAATTAATGATGTTTTCGTATGAAGTCAGTTCTAAGAAATTTCAATAAATGAGAAAATAACTTAAGATAAATGATTAAATCGAGACTTTCATTACTCTTGAAGAAATCAAATTGAGTATTCATAGATGATCAAATCATGATGAAGATTTTGATGATCAAATGAATGACAATGCTTAACAGTATGTAGTGAGATTGTTCGTTAAAGTGTTTAGTCTGCAGAGAAAAGTGTTGCTGATTTGAAGAGATTTTTTGTGATTTTTAAGCAATTAATGAAGATTCTTTATCATTGATTTTATTAATTGATTTGAACTGATGCTACTGACTGAGTGATAAATTCTTTAGCAATCACATAATCATATGTTCTTGTTGATTTTATTAATTTCTTGATGTTGTTTTATCTTTCGATGTTATTGATCATCAGATACACAAATTTCTTTATACTCATTTTATTATCAATCAAGTTAATTTGAATGAATATAGAAATCAGTATTATGTGATTAATGAATTTTTAAAGTAATGTTGAGATCATGTTTAGAAACTAATCAGAGTGCATGCGTGACTAAAATGTTTTTTTTAATTCTTACTTAATTCAACACTCATTATGAGTTTATACAAAATTTTATATACTGTAGCGAACGTTGCGCTAGCACAGCGCTCTTTTTGCATCAAAAATCGCTTCTTTCTGCGCTCTATACTATAACTGTTCTCAATGCAAGAACTTTATAAGTCTGTTTCTCTTCTATTTTTTCTCTCTTTCATTTAATTCTTTGATGACATCACAGCTTGAAATTGATTCAGTATGCTCGTTGAGAGTATCATTTGAATGATCATCGTCGCTGCGCTCATGATTTCTAAAAGCTTTCTCAAGTCTGTGATGTTTTCTTCTCATTGCATTGCTTTTCATTCTACTTTTCATCTGAGACATGTTAATAGAATGTGCTTGATCAACATTTAATCTCTGTCACACTTGCATGTTGTCATAACAACATCAAATACTCGTCTTTCATGTAGAAATTGATTGAAGTCAATTTTTCTCATGCATAGCTGTGTCAATAATGCATTGTGAAACTTTGCATGACTTTTATGCAGTTGCAGTGTCATCTCTGATGTCAGATATCAAAAATGAGCTGCATTGAATCTCTCTTTTTAAACTACTCTTCATGTTTATCTGATCTGTTTCTGTATGAGCATCAGTTTCATCATCATCTCAGTGCGCTGATGTTTGATCAGCAATAAAGATAACTCATGTACATCATCAATCATCTTGTCTGCTACTTTATTTTCAAATACTTCTGCATGTTCTGTCATTCAATGTAACTTCAGCATGACTTCTTAAGATTAAATGTTCTCATGTGCAGTTTGAATTCTTCGCAGACGTGTCTGATCTTTTGTTGATGTCTTGACTTTCACTGTTTTCAGAAAGATCTGACTGTCACTGTATATCTTGTATATCTTTTCATGATACTTTTGATTCATTGTCGCTACATCTGCAAGATGTTTCATCTTCGCGACTAATTCTTTCAGCTTATCATGATGAGTGATAATTAAAATCGATTCTCTCAGTCTTTTATTTAGCTTTCAATTCATTCTCATTGCAATTGCTGTAACATCATTTCTGCTGTCATTATCATTTGAGTAGACTCTTTGCTTTAACACGAATGTGTTAAAATTATGTTATTTTATTAACATTTTCTTGTTCGCAACTATAATCATCTTCAATGATTCTGATCAGAAGATTGCTGTGTAAAGATGACTTTGATTCATCTTTATTTACTTGAGTGTTTCTTTCATTCACTTTCACTTCAATTGTAAAGATGTCTTGCACAGCTTTGATTTTCAATCTCTTTTGAGTATCAAGTCATTATGAATTCAACGCACTGTCATCTTGATAACTTCATCTGATTTTCAAGAGTTCATGTTTATTATCAATCTTTATATCAGCTTTCATAAGTGAATATTTATCAACATCATGTTTGTTTTCATCTGTAGAATCTCTGTTAATATTGCACAATAAACATTAATGATCTGTCACAATGCTCTTTTTTGCACTGATTTCAGCTTAATGTTTAAATTCTTTCAATGATCTTTCATCTTTTGTAATGTATATCATATGATGACTTCATGATTAAGCAGAGAACATGTCATCGCGAAGTATATTTGTTTACTCATCGTCATTGATGAGCTTCAAGTAGATTCAATGATTGTTTGCATGATTGTTTGTCTAATCACTAGTTTTGCTTCAACATGATGCATGTGAGTTATTCATCTCAACTTGAAATTTAGTTGAACTTTCAAGATTCTGATATTTGATTTCAAGTCAACTTGATGTTTCATAAGCTTTACATTAATGTTCATATTGAATCACTTAAAAGTTCTTGTAAAGTAAATCAGCTTATGCTTTGTCTTTAAAAACTTGATGTCGTACGTTTTTGATCACTGTTCGCATCTATCATAAATTTCGCTCAGATCTCTGCAGTTGCGCTTCATGAACTTTTTATATGTTAAGATATTAATGTTGTTTATGAAATTTATGAAGTTTATTCTCAGTTTGATATCATCACATGCTTTTAGCAAGTTTGCGTTGTAAAACAGATATAATATTGATGATAGTGAAAAGTCTTGTGATATGTTAACGTTTACGTTGCGTTTCATCATCATGTAATCATTGATTATGATCATGATGCGTTGATTTCTCAGAAAGTTCTTCACAAATTTGAGAAGCAGTCTGAAAACTCTTCTCTTTTTCATGTCATGCAAGAGTCTGCTATGTATTACATTGTTGAATGCATTCTTCTCATTCAGACTCAGCAGTGAGACTACTCTTCTTCTTATGTCACTTCATACAATATGTATCTTTTCTGTAATCAGTTGCAGAATCATATCTATTGATCTGTGTTTGCAAATCTTCATCTGAATGTTTGATATCAAGTTGCACATCTTTATGATGTTTCACAGATGTTTGAATATGATGAACTTCAATACTTTGCTCAATGTGTTGAATAGCACAATTGATTTATATATTTTTGCATTGAAGTAATCTTTCTTGTCTGACTTTTACATCATTATTGTGACTATGCGCTTGAACTGAGTTGACTGTATTCTTTTCTGTAAACATCTTTCAAAGAGAAAGCGTATTTATTCTGATGCGTCATCAACAAGTCTGCACATTATTCTATTTATGTATTTTGTGTGTTTTGACATTTTGTCAGATGTTGCTTTGTAGATGACTCTTTTAATCTCACAATGTGTCAGCAAGATATCATCTTCAATCAAGAGTGAATACTTAAAGTTTATTGTATTCAGCATGAGAATTTCTGAAGATGATGAAAAGTGAGTCTGAAACATCATCTTTACTTTATTCTGCATTGTTATGATGATGTCAAAGTACTCTGACTTAATCAAAGAGAAAATTGTCGCTTGAGTCAATGTGTCTGCAATTGCATTTCTTGCTCATTTTACAGTTTTGAACAGTTTTCTTGAGAATTGTTCAACGTTCTGCATGATTTCTCAATATTCACTGCGTTTCTGTTTTCTGATGATCTTGCTTTTCTTGTTACATGCTTGAATGTACTCTGTTCAATCATTGATAATTCAACAGCTTTTTCTCATTCATTGCATGCTTTTGATGATCTTTATATACTTCTTCGTTCATTCTGCTTTGATCATTTCATGTGATTTCGCTCAGAAAGTGAAAATCTTGACAATCTTCTTCAGTGCATTCAGTAGTTGCTTAGTGTATTCATCTATGCATCAACGTCTCATTTCATGATTTGACAATGATTTTAACATTTGTTCTCTCAGAATATTGATGAACTTCTCTTCATTCATTGTCTTTCAGTTACGACGCGATTTTCGCGTTGACTCTTTGCAGACTCTGAAATCTATAATTGTCTGTATTAACAGATGATCTGAAAAGTTTTTCATTTCTTTGTTGATTTCACATTGTATTAATCAATTCATAATGTCATTTGTCATGAAGATCAGATTTATTATCATTTGAAATCTCTGATAATTTCTTGTAATTGTATCTTAAGACAGCGTCAGCGATGCATTGATATTTGTGATCATTTTGATTAAATCATTTAACAATAGATGCTGTTTTAAATAAAATAATTCTTCTCATGTGAAATGATGCAGATTGAAGTCTTTTACAAGAACGCATTCTCTCGACATATGTAATGTCTTTTCAATGTCTGAAAGACTTTCTTTTTCATGAATGACTTTATAATCTTTGAGTGATGAATTGTATGCTTCGTGAATGTGTATAGCTTTCTGAGTCATCTGTGTATCATTTATTAATGTTTATAACATAATCATGTTTACATCTTTAAAGTGTCATGTTGAGTATCAGATGTTGCTGTCAATTCTCTTATTTATGTAGAAACAGATTCTACTTTCATTATTCTTCAGCATAAAGTCGACAGTTGCTGAGCAGTACGCTCTGAAATTCTCATCAAATTATCAAAGTTCTTGAAGAATCAAAATGTCATAATTCTTTATCTTTTTCTTATGTAGTAATGCTATCATCATCTTTTCTCTGAACTTGTGAACGTTGTATTATAATATTCAAAGCTTCTTTTGCTGAAACATTAAAGTTCACATTCAAGACTGTTTAATGTTCTTTTGAATGTTTGCAATGTGCTTGCTTCTTTTATAAGATTTTCAAAAGAAGATGATACTGAAATTAATGTGATTGATGTTGATTTCAACTCATTTGTTTTTAACTTTTTAATTAAATGATTTAATATAGTGTTTTTGAATGTGATGATTATGCTGAGCAGATGACTTTCATTTGTTGAGTGTCTCTGTTTTCTCTTCAGATCATTGTCTATCAATGATTTTAAACTGATAAATGTTTCTGTAATCATCTTCAACATCATTGCTTTGAGTTATTTCTGCTCTTGTACGACGTGATATAGAGATCTGTGTTTCGTGACTCTCTTTATTCTCTCTTTTTCAATCTGTTGTTTATGACATTGAGAATCAAAGATTCTGTGTGTATCTTGATACGTTTTACATTTTTACATGTTTCAAGTCTGTTTATGAAAACAGTGCTTTAAGCAATGATCTAGCGTGCAATAAACGCATCTTTGCTTGTTTCTGCATCTACAACTTGAATTATAGAACTGCGTGATTTTTATGTCAATCTTATGACATATTTTCTCATCAATTAGCTTGTTTATCATCTCAGCACTGACTACGCGTATCATCAGTGAGATGTATCTCTTCTGTTCACTATTCTTTGTGAGTCACTTAACTTTCTCAATCATCATCTTTGAATGTATGTTTTTGTTGATCTTGATGAGTGCTTTCATTCTCTTCTTCTTTATGTCTTTAAACATTTCTTTGATTTTAATTTCATGTATCACTATTTCAAAACTGACTTTGCGCAGACTTGCATTCAATGAAATCTCTTTGATTTAAAAATCATTCTTCTTCAGTATTTTCTTGCTATCTTTCATCTTGATTCAAAATATCAGTAGATCTGATCATCTCTTCATAGTCTTTATATTCTTGCGCGTCGATAGCATCTTGTCAACGTCAATCTCTCTTGCTCATCTCACTATGTTTTCTGTTGTTGTCATCATGATTCTCTTAATCTTTTCTTTCTCTTTAATGAAGATTTTAATCTTGAATTTCTCACAATAATTTTGCACTGACGACGTAACATTGACGCTGAGAACAAGATGATTCTCAAATGACATTGTTGACTTCTCGTTCACTCTCTTCGTTCAATTGTCAACGTATTTCTTCTTCTTTATGAACTTCTTTTCAAGTCTGCTCATTATCTTTTTCAATCTTTTCAGCTGATTTTTCATGCATTGATTGACAGTCAACGCAGCGACGCGTTGACGCGTCAGCTTTTCTATTATCTCTGTCAATCTTTTCATCTTTCTTCAGAGCATTGACTCGTTGTTTCTACGTTCATTGAGTTCATAAAGTATTTGCAGCTTATTCAATTTCTTGTGTATATTCTTCGTCTTGATTGAATTCTTCTGCGAGATAGCAATAATCGTTTCTCGTTCACTCATCAACGTTGTGTCAATAATGCTTCTCATCTGTCTCTGATGATCAGAATAAAGCGCAAGCATCATATCAATGATGTGCTCTGTTTATTTCAGATCAAAAAATAGTACTTTGCAAGCTTAATAGTAAATGATTAGTAAAATAGTTGTGACTAAAATGTTTGATCTATAAAGATAATTATAACTAAGACTTTAAAAATACAAAAGAAAGAAGATACAAAAAACAAGAAGAACATGTTATATATAGTAGTCACTCAGATCAACGTTAGTCTCAAAGAAGACATGTTGAAACATAAGAAAGATGTTGATTTGAAAGATGTTTATGACACAAAGAAATGTGTTTGTCATAGAAATCTGTTGACTACTCATAATACAAAGAAGTGTGTTTGTTTAAAAAACAATAGAAGCTGATTAAAAGATGCTAGAAAAGAAAAAAGATGCTGAGTCAGATCTAAATCAGATTTAGATCAAATTTCAACTAAATCATTGACTAGTTCTAATCAATTCTGACACATTTGTAACATTTAACTAAGTCTTCAAGTCATTAAGTGTCAGACTCAGTCTCACATCAAGTATTTATCATTGATTCTCATCAATGCGCTTTAACTTCAGACGTTGTAAATATTTTGAATTAAACATTTTTCATGTTCATCATTTAAAAGCAATATGCAAAGCTTAAAATAAAACTTCAAAGCTGTAATTAAATAAAAAACTTAAAGATTTAAACTCAGTTTTTAAACAATTTTTTCTTTTATCATCAATTATATAAAAATCACTGTTTCAGAAATATTATCAAAAATGTTAAATTATAATAATAATAAATTCATACACTTTTGTGACATTAATTAAATTGATTCATGAGAAATATTTATGCTATGTGTGTCAAGTGAACAAAATTCTCTGAGATAGAAAATCACTCACTATTTATACAATTGCTGCATGTAATCAAGACTGTAAGATTGAGACTATGTATTAAATTTGTTCATGATGATTACATGTTAAAAAATGAGTGTTTTTGTCACTTTAAATTGCTTCAAAAACTTTATTTTCATCCTCATTTTTACTGTTGTTTTAAGACTTTTTATGATTGAAATAATGATTTAATAGTTTGTATCATTAATGTTTTAAAACATACTTAATTAAAAATGCATTCAATTTAAACAATGTATAAAAATGTGCTTAACTGTTTAATGATTTTATTCACAATCATATTAAAGACTATTCATAATAATAATAATAAATTCAGATTTACATTATCAATGATAAAGAATATGTGATGATTAAGTTTACTAAATGAATAAACGAAGTCTATAAAAGTGATATGTGTTACGAGTGTATCAAGATCAATAAGACAGAACAAGACTGAAGTTCTAATCAATTTGTAATAAATGCTAGCGAGTTCTCTGTGTAATAATTAAAGCTAGTCAATGATTTAGTTGAGATCTGACTCAGATTTGACTTAAATATGATTTAACACTTTTTTCTTTTTCAACATTCTTTTCTTTCATCAACATTTTGTTCATCTACATCACATTCTTTTCATATCACAAACACATTTCTTTTGAATCTAACGCAGTCTTTGAACATTACATAAATAAAAGCTTTTGTATCAATCTTCTTCTGTATTCTTAATATTCAGTTATAGTTATTTTTAAAGATCAAGCATTATCAATTCTGATCTTCATTGATTGTATCATTTAAACATGATTCTGACATTATATTAAGAATTCATTAATCATACAATACTGATCTCATTATTCATTCAACATACTTATTTAAACAGAACGAGTTTAAAGAAATTCATTTATCTGATGATCAATGACAATCAAAAGATAGAACAACACTAAAGAGTTGAATAGAATTAATGACAAAACTGTTTAAATTGCTAGACTACTTATTGCTCATTAAGTATGCAAAGTTCACTCAATTATAAGAATCATGATAAAGAATCTTCGTGAATTTCTCAAGAATCAAATTGATTGATAGATTCAATGAGAAAGAATCTTCGTTGTTTGCTAGAGAATCAATCAAATTTATCAACAAACAAACTTCATCTTCTTTATTGAAGATTAAATCTCATTTCATACATTTTTCTTCTTCAATCATTAAGCATCATCATTCATTCAACTCTCTTTCAAACAAATCTTATCATGTTTAATCATTCATTTACTGAAGAGCATTCTGAAGAATTTCGAAATCATTTTTCTCAAATCTCTGATGCTGATTCATTGAAATCACGAACGAAATCATTAAGTGTTGCGTCATTCATTCATGAAGATGACGAATTCTTCGCTGAAATGATAATATCTTTTGTGTTCTATGAAATCTGAAAAGCTTAAAGTCTAGCTCTTGATGAAGAAACAGATCAACTCTACAAGTTAAATAAACAACAAGAAGATGAAATCAAAGAGTTGAAGACTAGACTTCAAGCTAAAGAAAATACTTCTTCTGATTTCATTTACTCTGAGCGTTCTAAATCTCAAAAAATATCTGATTCTTCGCTGTTTACTGATGAAAAGAACTCTACTTAAAAAAAACTGATATGAAAAAATTCAGAATAAACTAGAGATCAACGTTGATCTCTTTTCTAATGAACAAGTCAAATTAAACTATATACATTCTAGATTATTTGATGACGCAGTTGAGATCACTCAAGCTAGATGCAAACAAGACTGTGTCAATCTTTATAAAATCATCAATGATCTTTTGAAAGAGCTAACTCAGTTGTTCAATGATTCAAATAAGAAAGTCAACTTTCATAAAGAATACTACAACTTGATTCAAGAATTCAAGAAATTCAATGAATTTTATACTCAGTTTCAACGTTTATTTTTCTATCTAGATTATCATAAGAAGCAACTGATTGCTGATCTGAAAGATAAAATACACTTTCATCTTTAATTCATTTGAGTAGATCAACTAGTTCAATCTGATTTTCTAAAAGAAATTCATTTCTATCTGATTTGGTTGAATAATGATCAGCAAGTCATTCAAGAAATCAAGAACAAGATTAAATGCATCAATGATCTTTTTAAAACTATCTTTCATAGAGTGACTGTTATCACTCAGTCAGTCAATCACTCAAAGTCACGCGAAACAATTTTAACTAACGTCAAAGAAGTAAACATTTTAGTTGAAAGTTGTTTTATATATCATAAATCGAATCATAGCTTTAAAGAGTGTTTCAATCAATCTACTAGAATTAATACAGTGAACAATGAATATGATTACTTTGATTTTGATTTTAATTTCGATTCAAAAAACTAGTCATCTCTTCAAAAGTTATTGAAGAAATAGAGATTATATCTTTGTGCAAACTAGATGAAATTCTATCAAAAGAGAATTACTTTGAAAAGTCATTTTTAATTGATGCTTATTTCATCTTTCAGAATCAATCTTTCAATCTTCGTTCTTTAATAAACAGTGATTCAGTCATTTATACAATCATACATTCTAATTTAGTCAATAAAGTATGCAAGAAACTGAGAATTCAATTTATATTACTGGTAAAAGAGAAGCTAATAAAAGATTATGATGAAAAGATATTTAAGAAAATTATCACTCATAAAATTATATTCAATCTCATCATCGAAAGTTATAAGAAATTAACTGTATCAATGTTGATAGCTGATATTGATCATCATGAAGTCATATTGAGTAAGTTTTGAATGAATAAAAACGAAATATTATTGAATATGCAAAATGACGTCATTGTTTTTTTGAATCAATTGAATACTTCTATTTCTGTTTTTTCAATTTTTCCTAATTCAAAACACTTAAGTTGATTGCGATTATCTTTGTTCTTTTCAATCACTCAGATTAAGACTTTTATGATGCTCAAACAATTCATTTCAATCACTGCTCAGAAAGAGTCATTCTCAATTCAAAGCATAAATGTTGCTTCATTTAAAACATTGTTGAATCATTTAAAGAAGAACAAGATCAAAGTCTTTGCTTTATTCATGATGAACATCAATAGAAAAATCGCGTACAATACTCAGTGCAATTTGAACGCTTTAATCAATAAAATGACTCAGAATTTGAAAGATATTAAAGCGAAGCTGTCATCAAAATATCATAAGTTTTTAAATGTTTTTGATCAAACTTAATTGAATAAACTATTCTTTCATTACTTTTATGATCATAAAATCAAACTCATCAATGATTCAATGCTTTCTTGCTGTTAAGTTTATTAAATGTTCTCTGTTAAACTTCTGAAAGTAAAAAAGTACTTAAATGAGAATCTGTTAAAGAAATTCATCACTTTCAGTTAAACTCTCTATTTCTTTCTCGTTCTATTTGTTCTTGTTACGATTCTAGCTACGCATCTATGTTGATAGCTATGTTGATGACTATGTTTCTGACTATGTTGATGACTATGTTTCTGACTATCGCCGATCGCTCGTCACTAGACTATCGAGTTGTTTCGAAGTCAACTCTATTCAGAGTTAGCTTATGTTCTTCTGAGTCATATAGATAGTCGATTCTTTTCTTCTAGATACTTTTCTTTCTTAGCATTTATATACTCGTTACCTTACACTCATATGACTCGCTCTATGCTGATCTCTAACATTATATAAATGCTTCTTCGTTACAGACGAAGAGAAATAATCTGCATCGACTTGCTCTGCTCGATTCACATGACTATTGACTTTGATCTAGTCGACTTGTGATCGTGCAGACACTCATTCTTCTTTCTCGTGAGCTGACTCAGCGAGAATAAACAAAAGATTTGAACTCGTGCGCTGATCAGCGAGTATAAACAAACGATCGAAATTATTCGACTAGATCAGAAGATCAGCGAATTAATCGTTCATTCAGATTCGCAAGAAATTCTTCGAATTTGTTGAACAATCAAACGAGGTCAGTCATAGAACTGCGTGAAGTCTCTATCTCGAGAAGCAAACCCTCAATGAGTCTGCTTCAATGACATCTATTCTCAATGCGATGATCTACTCGCTCTCGTCGCTCTATTCATCAGTGAATCTGGTCATACGTTCACGTGCAACTAGTGAGCCTGCTACAATGACGAGCTCAAAGTCAATCTCTTCGATGAGCAAGTCGATCAGTGAGTCTGCTTCAATGACATTATCAATGCAATGATTCACCTACTCTCATCGCTCTACCCATCAGTGAATCGATTCGCCTATTTGTTCATGTGCAACTAGTGAGCCTGCTACAATAGCACGATAATGTCTTCAACAACAAGCAAACCTTTAAGCTTGTTTCTATATCAAAACCTCAGTGAGTCTGCTTCAACGACACTCTCAATGCGATGATCTACTCGCTCACATCGTTCTATCTATCAGTGAATCTGATCAAACGTTCATGTGCAACTAGTGAGTCTGCTACAATGACATCATTCGAATCGATCTCTTCGATGAGCTAGTCGATTTTCTTCTAGTGAGTCTGCTTCAATGGCACCAGTCAATAGTCGATCTCTTCGCTGAGCAAGTCGATTTCTTTCTACATAGCTAGCCTGCTACAATAGGCATTTCGATTCTACACAAGACTAAGAAAATACATTCATGCAAACATGAATCGTTGAAGAGAAGAGATACTGTTACGATTCTAGCTACGCATTTATGTTGATAGCTATGTTGATGACTATGTTGATGACTATGTTCCTGACTATCGTCGATCGCTCGTCACTAGACTATCGAGTTGTTTCGAAGTCAACTCTATTCAGAGTTAGCTTATGTTCTTCTGAGTCATATAGATAGTCGATTCTTTCCTTCTAGATACTTTTCTTTCTTAGCATTTATATACTCGTTACCTTACACTCATATGACTCGCTCTATGCTGATCTCTAACAGTTCTCAAAGCAAATAAAGATTTTTGATTCTGCATGAACTATCAAAAGCTAAATGTCATTTTCAAAAGAAATAAATATTCTTTATTACTGATAAATAAGATCATTGATAAAATAATGAGTTGCAAGCATCTGATTAAATTAAACATCATATCAGCATTCAACAAACTTCAAATGCATTTTGATAGTGAGAATTACATCACTTTTATCACTGCTTTAAAAGCATATAAATATAAAATGCTATCATTCAAACTGACTAATGAATCAATCTTCTTTCAGCAATATATGAATAACATTTTATGAAACTTTCTGAATGACTTTTGTCAAGTTTATCTAAATGACATTCTCATCTATAGTAAAATAAGAAAGAAACATAAAGATCATGTTAAACTAGTATTGAGTCGACTACGCGAAGCTGAACTGCAGATGAATATTTAAAAGTGCAAATTCAATGTAAAAGAGACTATCTTTCTAGAAGTTATTGTATCAGAATTAAATCTTCATATGAATTTCAGTAAAATGACAGTCATAGTCAGCTGAATCACTTTGATCAATCTAAAATAAATTCAGAACTTCGTAAAATTTATTAACTTTTATTGTCATTTCATTAAGAACTTCTTGAAGCTAGTCAAATCATTCACTCAACTGACTAGAAAGAATACATCTTTTGTTTAAAATGAGATTTGTGTTCAAGCTTTTGACAATTTAAAGAAACAAGTCAGCTCAGTCTCAATACTTCATCACTTTGATTTCAAATGACAAGCTATTTTGAAAATTGATGCTTTAAACTATGTAAAAGATGAAATACTATCTCAGTATGATGATGAGAGAGTTTTTCATTCAAAGATCTTCTATAGCAAAAGCATGATTTTCGCTGAAATCAATTATCACATTTATGACAAGAAATTGCTAGTCATTATTCAATGTTTCAAACATTAATGACTCAAGCTGAAATGCATTGAACTATTCATTCAGATGTTCATCAATCATCAGACTTTGAAAATCTTCATGAAAAATAAACAGTTAAGTCAATGACAAGTCAACTATCTGAACATTTTATCAAAGTTCAACTTTCAGATCATCTTTAGATCAGACAAAATAAACATTAAAGTCAATGCTTTAATCAGAATGTCTTTAACAAACATCTCTGAATCAGCTTAACGTCTTGAAAATCATTTTCAGACTATTCTGATTCTTGATAAAGTTGATGTTTTATTTATTAAATTGAAAGAAAATCTCTATCAATGAATACATATGATTAATTAAACAGATGAGCTCTGCAACAAATATAAACAAGTTATGAATGATAACAAGCTCAAATTTCATATTACTAAACTAAAGAACTGCAAAATCATTGATGACATTCTATTTAGAAAAAATCTACTGTGAGTTTTTAAGAACATGCACACAAAATTACTACAGAAAGTGCATGATCAATCTTTAATCTCTTATCTTGACAATAAATGAATCATTAATCTAGTTCAGCGTTTCTACTATTAATCAGATCATTAAGCTACTATTCAATAATACATTTGAAACTATCATGCTTATCAGCAAAGCAAAGTTTCTAGAAATAGCATCAATGAACTTCATCATTCTCTTTTGATTTTGTCATGATTCTAGTCTTGTCAGACTCAGTCTTCTAATCTTGTCAGATTTATTCTAGCTTCGTCATCTTGACTAGTTTCTATTGAGTCTAGCGTCGACTGAGAAACACACATATGTAGTCAGCTTCTTTTCTGTAGCTATCTTTCTTTCTTAGCATTTATCTTCTAGTTAAATGACACTCATATTGACTCGCTCTATGCTGATCTCTAACATTAGATAAATGCTCATCATCTACTACTCTGCTATCAATGAATAAATGATACGAAACAATTTATTCAGTAAGAAAAATTTGCAAGAAATTCTTCAAATTTGCATCATCATTTTAGATTGCAAGAAATTCTTCGATTCTACACTCATTTTCATCATTCTATTCGCAAGAAATTCTTTGAATAAAGTACTCAATTATTATCTGAAATTCACAAGAAATTCTTTGAATTTTCACTCATTAAAAAACATCAATTCAAAACATCAATCTTTCATCTACTTTTATCTCAACAACTTCTATATTCTTTCATCATGATACATGATGTCAAGTCAGTTGAATCTTGAACAACTCGTCTGCTTAAAAGCACTGTCAGTAGAAGAGTTTCACTTCTACTCATCAATGCTTCAGTTAAAGCTGAGAAAGCTGTCATCTCATGAAACATAAACATTGAAGAACAACTGTTTCATTAAATCAGCAATCAACTCAATGAAGTCATCAATATGCTGAACGAGCTTTGAAGTCAGCAAGACTTGACTTTACAACTCAATGAACATCAACTTTTTGTACAAGAAGATCACAAAAAGAAAGCGAAACAACTAGAAGTCACTTTTGATAAGAATGATGAGCTAAAGAAAAAGATCAATCAGTTACAAGATGAGTGATTGAACTTCAGAGTGAAACAATATCAAGCTGATTAATCTATGTCTTGTCAAGATACTCAGTCAGCTGAGCAACGAGTTAATCAGAAAGAAGCTCACTTTCAACGAGAATCTTTTACTCTATCTGATAACAAGAATGATCATCACAAGTTCATCAAGCTTTTGAATTCACTCATTTTCATTGAAACAGATGATTCTATCTGAGAGACATGAAACATCAAAATAGCTGACAAGCTCAATGTCAACGCAAATCATTACTCTACTGAAAAAATTTGTATTGTTTATGTGATTTTCAGACTAGAAGACGATGCTGATCAGCAAATTTATGCAAAGCATCATGTTGATGCTTTCTCATTTTATCAGTCACTAGAAGTATTCTCGACTCGATGCACGTTTCGATTTCGTGCACATTTCACTTTACTACTTTCATCTTTCTTCAAAAATCAATTACAAATTCAATATGACTTCAATTGAGGTAGCGCTTGCAGATCTAGCTTTGCAAAAGTTATTTAACTACACTGCAACTGCAAAGAAATTCAATATCAATCGAAGCATGCTGTCGTGACGACATAGAGATATAATCGTCTTCGTCAAGAAAAGCAAGCAAACGACGTCAATTCTTTCGAATCAACAAGAAAAAGAGCTTATTCGCTATATTAACAAGCTTATCGAACGTGATATACCTTCTTTCAATGTCATGATTCGTGTTTTTGCGTATAATATATCTGGAAAACAGTCAGGCAAAAACTGGTCTTATCAGTTCGTTCGACGTCATTCAGATATACTACAGTCAAAGTTTCTACAAGAAGCTGATCTAGAGCGAAAGAAAGCTGATAATGCATATCAATATCAGCTTTATTTTGACCTAGTAAGTGCCTTCATTTCGTTTAGTTTCATACTAATATAAGGGTAAATAAAGCAAAAAATCGAAGAATATGAGATTCTTTCTAAAAACACATACAATATGAATGAAAAGAACTTTCTACTTGAACTGCTTCAAAAGACTCGAAGAGTCTTCAGTTTAAAGCATCTTGACAGTGACAAATTGCTGAGTGCTGATCAAGATGACAATAGAGAATGAATTATCTTGATTGCAATCATTTGCATGAATATGATCTATATACTTTCTTCGATCATTTATCAGACGATATCAGGTAATATTCAGAACAGCTGACTTACTGAATATGATTTCAAAGAGCAATTCTGCTTCTTTGCTTTCTTCGCTACTGACTGAATCAACGATGAATTGATCTACTCTTGACTCACTATCGTATTTGATCGAAATACGAGATCAAAAGCCAGAAATTCACGAGATTATCATCTTCTATTTGTTGACGAGCATGACAGTCATATCAACATGAAGTTTCTTGACTGGTGTGAGCAGAACAAGATGCTCGTGACTTTATATTCTTCTCATTCTACGCATCGTCTTCAACCTCTGAATGTGAGCTTATTCAACTCTTTGACCAATTACTACTCGCAAAACCTGAACGACTGAATCTTTAAGAGTCAAGAACTTTCTCGAATATCAAAAAGAGACTTCTTTGATCTGTTTTGACCTGCATATCAAGCTGCTTTCACGCATGTCAACATAAAAAGTGAATGAGAAAAGACAGAATTGCTGCCTTTCAATTCGTCACAGATCATAAAGCAGATTAAATCGAACGCTAGATCTGTTTCAAGTCATTCTTCTTCTTCAGCATTGTCAGAAGCTGATTGAAGAAAGATTCGACGATTAATGAAGTCAGTTGTAGAAGAAGTAATTGGTTCGAAAGCTCGTAAGTTGAACAATACGATGAAAAAGCTTACTACAGATGTTGCTCTTCTAAAAGCAGAAAATGAAGGTCTTCGACGAACAGTACGTATTGAAAGAAGTCGCAGACGACGTGGAAAGCCTTTATTTGACGATTTAGGGGTTAATGGTGAGGCAAAGGGGGTGTTTTTTAGTCCTAATAAGATTCAGGCGGCTCGTGATCGTCAAATTCAAAGAATCGAAGAGGAACAGCAAGCTGCTATTCAAAAGGCTGAAGAAAAGGAACAAAGGGAGCTTAGAAAGCTAGAGGAACAGCGTTTAATAGCTGAAAGAAAGGTGGAACGGGAAAAAAAGAAGGCGGAACGGGAGGAGGAAGCGAAGCGAAAAAAGGAGCTACGGGCGAAGGAATTGAAGCAACGACGTCTAGTTCAGAAGCAAAAGCTGAAGGCTAAAGAGCTTCAGAAATGGCAAAAGAAGAAGTCTAAAGAGGTGAAAGTACAGCAATTCACTGATTTTGTTGCTATTGAGAAGATGAAAAGAGGGCCTAGTCAAATCAGGTCTACGCGAGCTGAAAGGCAATTCAAAGCTTCTAAGCGATTTGATGATTAATTCTTATAGCTTGAAAGCTTCATATAGATATCGACAACTCTCTATATTAATTGCAATTTGATTCTATGAATGATGATTGAATAATAATAAAAATAGTATTGATTACTAATCGAGTTTAGAATGTGCACGAAATCGAAATATGCACAAGCTCGAGAGTACTTCTATCAGAGCTATTGAAACATCTGAAAGAAATTTACGAAGATCAGAATCTGATTCAAAAGTGTCGTTGCAAATATGTTGCTCTGAAGCAGCTCAACAAGTCTTTCAGCTCTTTCTATTCAAAATTCACTAAAATATTCAGCTTTCTGAACTACGATGATATCACTCTGATGAACGACATTCAGAATAAAATCAACAATCATCTTCAGAACGCGTTGTCAGTTTATCTCATAAAGTTTAGCTCACTTGATAAGCTCAAGATTTTTCTTCAAAATGTGAATAATAAACAACAAGTCAATTATCAGCTATGTGATGAGCAATGAACAGTCAAATTGATAGCAGTTTTGAAAAAACGTTTTGTTTCTTTGTCAACATCAACTTCAGTCTTGACTACTAACTATGTTCAACTTGCTACTTTTTTCATTCTTGAATCTGAATGATCAAGAATGTCAATCATCTGCTTCAACTGCAAAGTATTGAGTCATCTTTCAAAAAACTGCTTTCAGCTGAAGACTAGTACTTCAACATCTCATGCATTCATCTCTTGTCTCAATGAGATCATCATGTTGAAAGAAAAGAAGAAATTATTTACAAAGAAATCAAAGAATGAGACAAAAAACTAGTGACTTTCATCAAAGACATGATGAAAGATGTATTAATTTCTTCAACAATGAGCAGCTCAAATGATTTCTTTGCTTCGAAATCTTTAACTATTGAATGTGTACTATCTAACAATGAAATTAGTTACTTATTAAAATCATTGATTGACATTGAAGCAGCTGACTATTCGTTCATTGATGAATTAATCGCGCAGAATGTTTGTGATTGTTTGCAAATTAAATCTTTATCTTTAATCAAGCTCAAATCAATAAGAAAATTTGATGATCATTATGCAAAAAAGCTCATTACTCATGCAATTTATTCAAATCTAACTGTTCAAGATCATATGAAACGTTTCGTCTTTATGCTGATCACTCAATTAGATCAACATCAGATGATTCTTGAAAAAACATGAATGAACAAGATTGAAGTGACTATTGATATGAGAGATGATCATCTTCAATTTTCTAGTTTCAAAGCTCATATCAAAGCTTCTATCAAAGCTCATTTGACTATTTTTTGAGCAAGAAAATCGCGATAGAACAGAAGAGTTTAATCTCTACTTAAATACTAAAGAGATTTATCTCTTCTGTCATCACTCAACTCAGCGAGAAGTCATCTTTCTTCAGTAAAATCGTGAAATCATTTAATTCAATCAACTTCGCTTCGTCTTTTGATTCAATAAACATAGCAATGATAGAAACTGCAGCATATAAATCACTAGTCAAACGATTGAATGTGACTACATTCGTGATCATCATCACGAAAATTGATTGACTTCTAAAAACAGCTAGAAATAAATTAGAAGACGTAAATCTACAAGAGCTTTCACACAAAGAGATCTTGAAAGAAGTCAAAGCTAAGCTTTCTTTGAAATATCATGACTATTTAAACGTGTTTGATTGAGCAATGACTGATCAACTATTCTCTCATCGTCTTTACGATCATAAAATTGAGTTAATCAACGAGAAAACATCTTCTTGAAGTCATCTCTATCATATGTCTGACTACAAGCTTCAAAAGATGAAGAATTACCTGATCAAGCATCTGAATAAAGACTTTATATTTTCTAGCTCAGCTTCATACGCTTCGCTCATACTATTCATCAAAAAGAAAGACGATAGCTTGCGTTTCTGTGTAAACTACAGAAAGCTCAATGCTTTGATCAAACGAAATCGCTATTTCTTATTGCTAATAGACGAAACTCTCGCTCGTATTCAAGATAGCAAGTATTTGACTCGATTGAACATCATTGTTGTCTTCAACAAACTGCATAAGCATTCAAGCAGCGAAGATTTGACTATCTTTATTATCTTTTTTGATTTCTACAAATATCACGTGATGTCTTTCAAATTAATCAACGATTCGACTTTCTATCAACATTATATGAACGACGTGTTATTTGACTATCTTCATCAGTTTTGTCAGATCTATCTAGATGACATTATCATTTACAGCAAAACACTGAAGAAACATAAGCGACATGTATGATTAATTCTACATAGACTACGAGAGACTGATCTTCAGATGAATATAAACAAGTGCGAGTTTTATGTTCAGAAGATCTTCTTTCTGAGACTATTGCTATTCATTGAAGAACTAAAGATGAACTTCAGAAAAGTACAAGCAGTAGTTGAATGATTTACTTCTACAAATCTCACTCAGATGCAGTTCTTCGTTGACTTCTGCAATTTCTATCAACGTTTTATAAAGAACTTTTCGAAGATTGTTCATTTTCTGATTCAACTAACTCAAAAAGAGATGATATTTGAATAAGATCAAGCTTGTCAAACAATCTTTAATCATATGAAGAAATGAATGACTGAAGTTTTTATTCTTCGTCATTTTGATCAGAATAAAAAGACTATTCTTGAAACAGACTCATTCAACTACGTCAACGATGACATACTTTCTCAGTATGACGACGAAGAAACATTGCATTCAATGATTTACTATAGCAAGAATCTGAGTCTTGCTGAGTGCAATTACAAAATCTATGACAAGAAATTACTAGCAATCATTCATGTCTTCAAGCATTGATGATCTGAACTGAAATTGACTGAGTTACTCATCAAGCTTTAACGTCATTAATGAAAGATAAAGAGCTAAGTAAACGTTAAATGTGTTGAATACAAAAGCTCATTGACTTCAACTTCAAAATCATGTATTGCTCAGACAAATAAAACATCAAAGTCGATGCATTGACTCGTTGAGTCAATTCAGTTTCTAGAAGCTTCGAGAATGAATGATGTTACTATCAGTGAACTACAATTCTCATGTTAAATTGAATAAAAATCACTGATTTAAAGAAGAACATTAATGAATCAATCTATAAACAGATTCTTGAGACTAATGAGATCGACGAGAATTGTACGCTACTTCGCGAAGCAATAGCAAGAGATGAGACACAATATGAAGATATCAAATTGAAGAATTGTTGAACTCAGAATGAAATCTTGTATTATGATAATCAGTTATGAATTTCGTTCAATGAACTTCTACAAATGAATCTGATTCATAAGATACATGATCAGTCATCAGTTGATCATTCTGATATTCTTAAAACTGTGAAAGTCATAAAGCGAAACTACTATTGATCATTCATGCGAAAAACGATAGATTAATATATTCAAAACTGCTATATCTGTCAACGCTCAAAGACATCTAGAGATAAATCAAATGATTTGCTTCAATCTCTATTGATATCTGAACAGCGATGACAAGACATAGTAATGAACTTCATTATCAATCTATCTGATTCAAGCGAGTACAACGCTATTCTGACAATCATTTGCAGATTGTTAAAAGAAAGACATTATATTTCTTGCATCATTGATGATGAAGATATCACTGTCAAAAAGACAGCTGAAATGCTGATTCAATAAGTATATCAAACTCATAAACTATCAAGCTTCATAGTATCTGATCGAGATTTACAATTCATCTCTATACTATGAAAGTTTCTTTGCAAACAACTGAGCATTTCTCTTCAATTGTTCATTATTTATCATTCTCAAATCAACGATTAAAGCGAACGAATCAATTAGAACATCAAGCGATATCTTTGATTCTTCTGTTTGTATATGCAGAACGACTGATCTAAGTGACTATTCATGATCGAGTTTGTTGACAATAACGTCTTGTTCTCAGTCATCTTCTTGACTTTCTTCTTCATGAACAAGAACTTTCATTCTCATATGAGCTTCAACTCTGACATCATTGAATATGAAAGCACTCACGAATGCTTGCAGATTGATTGAGTCAAGAATATATCTGAGCAAATGAACAAGACATTGATCTTCACTTGTGAAGCTCTGATCAAAACACGAAAACAAATGATGAATCAAGCTAACAAGCATAGAAAGAAGATTAATTACAAGATTGAATCAAAAATATTTCTGAATGAAAGAAACATCGTTACAGCGAGATCTTTTAAGAAGTTAGATGACAAAATGCTCGATTCTTTCACCAATCTAGATCTCATCGACTCTTCATATAAACTGAAATTATCAGAGTCTATGCATGTTCATGATGTATTTCATTCTGATCTGCTTCGCTCGATCATCAACGACTTTTTGTCTGATCAAAAGAACGAATTCTCAGATTCAATAGTGATAAACAACGAAGATGAGTGAAAAATCAATGATATATTGAATTTTCGTTGATATCAAAGACAACTTCAGTATAGAGTCAAATGAAATGACTATGACAATGATCTCAATTGATACAACGCTGATGACGACGAATTTATGAATGCTCAGAAGATCATTGATGATTTTCATATTCAATACTTGAACAAATCGCGCTAATCAACAATTCAATCAATCACGATTTAACAGATCTGAGTCTGTGAAATCATGATTAAGCAATCAATCAAGTCGAGCAGAAAATACATTCATGCAAACATAAATCATCAAAGAAAGAAAGTAATGTCACGATTCTAGTCTTGTCAGACTCAGTCTTCTAGTCTTGTCAGATTTATTCTCGCTTCGTCATCTTGACTAGTCTTTATTGAGTCTAGCGTCGACTGAGAAATACACATATGTAGTCAGCTTCTTTTCTGTAGCTATCTTTCTTTCTTAGCATTTATCTACTAGTTAAATGACACTCATATGACTCGCTCTATGCTGATTTCTATCAGCACAGATGTATATATGTGCAAAAGCTAAATCATGCTTTTGTAATAACTATGTGAATGTTGTATATTAGTTGCAGCACATGCGCAAAGACGTTGCTGTCATTCTGTGTATATGAGCAAAGACTGTGTCATGTCTTTGCAATGTATATGATTGCAATGTGTATAAATTGATCAGAAAATCGAAATCAATTGATTTACTGCGTTGCACAGATGTGTATATATGCAAAAACTGAGTCATGTCTTTGCAATGACTGTGTGAATGTTGTATATTAGTTGCAGCATATGCACAAAGACGTTGCTGTTATTCTGTGTATATGAGCAAAAACTGTGTCATGTCTTCGCAATGTATGTATTTGCAACGCATGTAAATCGCTCAGAAAATCGGAAAATTGATTGATTTACTGCATTGCATTGATGTGTATATGTGCAAAAGCTGAGTCGTGTCTTCATAATGACTGTGTGAATTGTTACAAGCGTATCAAGATTGAACAAGACTGAAGCTTTAATCAATTTGCAATGCACGTTAGCAAGTACTCTGCGTAATAATTAAAGCTAGTCAATGATTTAGTTGAAATCTGATCTAGATTTGACTCAGATTTAACTCAGATGTAATTCAGCATCTTCTAATCAGTTTCTATTGTCTTTTAAACAAACACACTTCTTTGTGTCACAAACATCTTTCAAATCAACATCTTTCTTGTGTTTCAACACGTCTTCTTTAAAACTAACGTTGATCTGAATAACTACTATATAGAGCATGTTCTTTTTATCTTTTATATCTTCTTTCTTCTATATTTTTAAAGTCTTAGTTATAACTATCTCTATCAATTAAACATTCTAGTCACGCACGCACTCTGATTAGTTTCTAGACATGATCTCAACATTACTTTAAGAATTCATTAATCACATGATACTGATTTCATTACTCATTCAAATTCACTCAACTGACAATGAGACAAGTATAAAGAAATTTGTGTATCTGATGATCAATGACATCGAAAGACAGAACAACATCAAGAAATCAATAAAATCAATGAAAACATATGATCATGTGATTGCTAAAGAATTTATCGCTCAGTCAGTAGCATCAGTTCAAATCAATCAATAGAATCAATGATAAAAAATCTTCATTGATTGCTTGAGAATCACAAAAAAACTCTTTCAAATTAGCAACATTCTTCTTTGAAGATTAAACACTTTAACAAATGATTTCACTATCTACTGTTAAGCATCATCATTCGCTTGATCATCAAAATCTTCATCATGATTCAATCATCTGTAAATACTCAACTCAATTTCTTCAAGAGTAATCAAAGCTTCAATTCAATCATTTATCTCAAGTTATCTTCTCATTTATCAAAATTTCTTAGAACTGACTTTATACAAAAACATCATCAATTCTTATCTCATTCTCAAACACTCAATAAATCTCTGAAAGTCTCTACTTTCTGAGATATCAAAAATGTAAAGCAGCTACAACACTAAGTCAAACAAGACTCAGAAGTTTTTCTAGAAGATTTAAACAATCTTTGAACTCAACGAGATTTAGATGTAGAAGTTTGTGAGCTATTTGATAGAATATTCAGCGAACAGATATGAAAGACTCATTTCAAAGAAATTAATCAATAAAAAGAATAATTGAATCTAAATTTTAAAAAGTTTCAAGATCACATGATGAAACTACAACATCGACTACAATTGACTAAAGAAGATACTTCTACTTCTTTCATCATGTTCAATTCATTCAAGCAATTTCAAAAGCTTTCAAATTCATCTTTATTTACTGATGAAACAGAATCTTTCTGAAATAATTGACAAGAAAAGATTCGTGACAAGCTAAAGATTAATGTCAATCATTTTAATATTGATAAAGTCATACTAATCTATAATCACTTCAAAATCAATGAAAATGCAGTCAAAGCTACTTTAACTTAATGTTAACATGATTCATTGAATTTCTATAGAAAGATTGAAGTCACTACACTTGTTAATCATTCAAAGTTGCATGATGTGATTTTAACTAACGTCAAAAACATCAATCTACAAGCTGAAATTTATTTCATCTGTTACAAATTAAATCATACTTCTAGAGAGTGCTTTGATTGATTGAGAGTCAATGCATTAAAAGATGATGAGTTTAATTGATTTACATTGAACTTTGAGTTCAATTCTGATTCAAAAAACTAACTATTTCTTTCAGAATCATTGAAAAGATAGAGATGATATCTTTGTGCAGTCAAATTGAAGTTTTATTGAAAGAAAATTATTTTAAAAAGTCATTTCTGATTAATGCTTCTTTTATCTCTCAGAGCAATTCTTTCAGTCTTCGCTCTTTGATAAATAGTGATTTCGTTGTCTATATGCTGATACATGACAAGCTAGTCAATAAAGTATGTCAGAAACTTGAAATACAATTTATATCACTAGCAAAAAAGAAGTTAATATAAGATTATGATGAAAAGTTAGTTAGAAAGACTATTACTCATAAGATTCTATTCAATCTTACGATTAAAAGTTATAAGAAATTGACTATCTCAATGCTGATAGTTGATATTGAGCATCATGAAGCTATATTGAGCAAATTCTGAATGAATAAAAATGAGATATTATTGAACATGAGACATGATACTATCATATTTTCTGATCAATTAAATATTTCGATTTCGATTTTTTCAATTTCGTTAAATACAAAGCACTTAAGTTGATCATGATCAACTTTGATCTCTTCAGCAGCTCACAGCAAGATCTTTAAAATGCTTAAGCACTCAGTTTCATTCTTTCAGAAAAAGTCATTCTTGATTCAAAACATAAACATCATCTTTTTTCAAGCACTAGTAAAATGAAAGAAGAAGAATCAGACAGAGATTTTTACTATGTCAATTGAAGACATTGATAGAAAAATCATTTACAATACTCAATGCAAACTAAATGTCATAGACGTCTTTTCAGTCAATGAAATGACTCAGAATCTAGAAGATATTAAAGTCAAGCTATCATCAAAATATCAGAATTTTCTAGATGTTTTTGATCGAGTTCAAGCAGACAAGTTATCATCTCATCATTCATATGATCATAAGATAGAGCTTACTAGTGATGTAACGTCATCTCGCTGCTGAGCATATTAAATGTCTCTTTACAAGCTTCAGAAAGTAAAGAAATATCTGAACGAGAATCTTTTCAAAGAATTTATAATTTCTAGCAAAGCTTCGTATTTCTCACTCGTTTTATTCATCTTAAAAGCAAATAAAGATTTACAATTTTGCGTTAACTATTGAAAGCTTCATGCTATTATCAAAAGAAATTGCTATTCTTTATTGCTCATAAATGAAGTAATTAACAAAATAGTTGATTGCAAACATCTGACTTGATTGAATATCATTTCAACGTTCAACAAACTATGAATGCATTCTGATAGTGAGAACTACACTATCTTTATTATCGCGTTAGAAGCATATAAATCAAAAGTGTTATTCTTTGAACTTATTAATGATTCTGTCTTGTTTCAGCAATATATGAATGATGTTTTATGAGACTTTCTAAATGACTTTTGTCAAGTCTATCTAGATGACATTCTGATCTACAGCAAAACTCAATGAGAACATAAACAACATGTCAAGATGATATTGAGTTATTTATGAGATGCTGACTTATAAATGAATATTCAAAAGTGCAAATTCAATGTAGAAGAAACAATCTTCTTAAAAGTCATAGTGTCAGAACAAAGTCTTTGCATAAATTTTATCAAAGTGAAAGTCATAGTCAACTGAGCTACGTCAATCAATTTAAAAGAAGTTCAAAGCTTCATAAGATTCATTAACTTCTATCGTTGTTTCATTAAGAACTTCTCGAAGCTAGTCAAATCATTCACTCAGCTGATTAAAAAAAACACATCTTTTGTTTGAAATAAAGTCTGTGTTCAAGCTTTTGATGATTTAAAGAAACAAGTCAGCTCAATCTCAGTCTTACAACATTTCAATTCAAAATGATAAACTATTCTGAAAATTAATGCATCTGACTACGTCAAAGATGAAATACTATCACAGTATGATGATGAAAGTGTTCTTCACTCAGTAGCTTTCTACATCAAGAGCATGATTCTCGCTGAATGCAATTATCACATCTATGACAAGAAATTGCTAGTCATTATTCAATGTTTTGAACACTGAAGATTCAAGCTAAAATGCACAAAGCTGCTCATTCAGATGTTCATTGATCATCAGACTTTGAAGATCTTTATGAAAAACAAACAGTTAACTCGACGTCAAGTCAATTATCTAGACATTTTATTTAAGTTTAACTTTCAGATCATTTTTTGATCAGACAGAATGAATATTAAAGTTGATGCTTTAATCAGAATGTTTCTGATCAACGTTTCTGAATCAACTCAGCGTATTAAAGATTGCTATCAGATCATTTTGACACTTGATAGAATAAATATTCTAGCTATTGAATCTGAAGTTGATCTCTATCAGCGAGTAAAAGATGTCAACAAGATGAATGAGCTTTGCAATGAGTATAAACAAGCTATAAGCGAAAATCAGTTCAAGTTACATAGCATTGAATTGAAGCACTGCAAGATCGTTGACGACGTTCTGTTTAAAAAAGATTTACTGTGAATTTCTAAGAATATGCATACAAAATTGCTAAAGAAAATTCATAATCAGTCTTTCATCTTTTATTCTGACAATCAAAGAACTACTGATTTAGTTTAACGTTTCTACTATTGATCAGATCATCAAGCAACAATTAAACGTTACATTTGAAACTGTCATGTTTATCAACGAAGCAAGACATTTAGAAATAACATCAATGAACTTTTTCATTCTTTATCAATTTCACAGAAACGCTAAAAAGATATAATTATAAACTTCATTACTGAGCTATCTCTATCAAAAGATTATAACATCATTTGCATAATCATATGTCATCTCATCAAGAAACGTCACTATGTTTTTTATCATTGAGAAGATGATGACATTTCAGTCGAAGAAACGATTTAAATCATGCTATGAAACATTTATTGACTTCATGATTTATCTAGTTCTATTGTTTCAAACAGAGACTCTCAATTCATATCAATCATGTGACAAAGTCTTTGCAAGTGACTAAAAATCACGACTAGTCTATTAACAGTTTATCATTCTGAAATCAATGATTAATTGAAATGAGTTAATTAAGATGTTGAACGTGAATTAAGAACTTACTGTAACTACATGCAGAACAACTGAGCAAAATGATTATCAATGATGAAATTCAGCGAGAATTTCAATATCTTCTCAATGATTTCGTTCTACTTCAATAAGAGTTTTCACTTATAAATGAGTTTCGATTCAGATACAACTGACTACGAAACTACTCATGAGCGTCTTGAAGCTAGAAAAGCAGATGATATTATCATTCAAATGAAAGAGCTTCTTATCTTTGATCATCAGCAATTGAAAAAGACAAAGCAGATCATTAAAGCTCAGATCAATAAACATAGATGAAACGTCATTTATAAAGTAGATAACTGAGTTTGATTATTCTTCAGAAACATAAAAACAATAAGATCATGCAAAGATTTGAAAGATAAACAACTAGAACTTTATCAAATCACTGTCAAAGTTGAGATTATTTATCATCTTCATTTATTAATAAGCATGAAGAAACTGCATTTAATGTTCAGCTTGAAGTTACTGCAATTATGTTCAGAAGACTCTTTATCAGAACAGCATTCAAAATTACTCAGATTAATCACTATCAAAAACGATGAACATTGAAAGATAAATGATATATTGAACTTCAGACACTATCAAGGTTGAATACAGTATAAAGTCAAATGAACAAATCTAGATAGAAACGACGAATGATACTATGTCAATAAAGAGAAATTCGATGACTCAGAGAAAGTTTTGAACGAATTTCATAAACTATATTCAAACAAATTGCGCTAAATATCGAAATAACTATCAACAGAAGCGAGCAAATGAACTACATTCATGCAAACATAAATTTTCAAAGAGAAAAGTAATGTTACAAGCGTATCAAGACTGAACAAGGCTGAAGCTTTAATCAATTTGCAATGCATGCTAGCAAGTACTCTGTGTAATGATTAGAGCTAGTCAACAATTTAGTCAAGATCTGATCTAGATCTGACTCAGATTTGACTCAGATGTGACTCAGCATCTTCTAATCAGCTTCTATTGTCTTCTAGATAAACACACTTCTTTATGTTACAAGTGATTAACAGATTTCTATGATAAACATATTTCTTTGTGTCACAAACATCTTTTAAATCAACATCTTTCTTGTGTTTCAACACGTCTTCTTTGAGACTAGCGTCGATCTGAATAACTACTATATAAAGCGTGTTCTTCTTGTCTTTTGTATCTTCTTTCTTCTGTATTTTTAAAGTTTTAGTTATAACTATCTCTATCGATTAAACATTCTAGCCACGCACGCATTCTGATTAGTTTCTAAGCACAATCTCAACATGAATGTCATATATTAGTTGCAACATATGCATAAAGACGTTGCTGTTATTCTGTATATATGAGCAAAGACTGTATCATGTCTTTGCAGTGTATGTGATTGCAATGCATGTAAATCAATCTGATAAAGCGAAAAATCAATCGATTTACTGCATCATGCAGATGTGTAAATACATAAAAGCTGAGTCATGTCTTTGCAATGTATATGTGTGTGATGTATATGAGTTGCAACGTGTGTGCAAAAACGTTGCTGTCGTTCTGTATATATAAGCAAAAACTGTATCATGTCTTTGCAGTGTATGTGATTGCAATGCATGTAAATCAATCTGATAAAGCGAAAAATCAATCGATTTACTGCATCATGCAGATGTGTAAATACATAAAAGCTGAGTCATGTCTTTGCAATGTATATGTGTGTGATGTATATGAGTTGCAACGTGTGTGCAAAAACGTTGCTGTCGTTCTGTATATATAAGCAAAAACTGTGTCATGTCTTTACAATGTATGTATGTGTGATGTATATGAGTTGCAGCGTATGCGCAAAGACGTTGCTGTTGTTCTGTATATATGAGCAAAGATTATGTTATGTCTTTGCAATGTATGTACTTGTGACACATGTAAATTGATCAGCAAATTGAAAAATCGATCAATTTACTGCATTGCATTGATGTGTATATGTGCAAAAGCTGAGTCGTGTCTTTGCAGTATATGTGTGTATATCATATATAAGTTCAACGTGTGAATAAAGCGCTGTTACTGCTCTGTGTGTGATTACGCTGCGTGTAAATTAATTTGAAAATGCGAAAAATTAATTAATTTACTGCATCACATCTGTCTGTATATGCGCAAAAGCTGAATCATGTCTTTGCAATATATATATATATATATATTGTATGTAAGTTGCAGCATGTATGCAAAGACATTGCTGTTTTTCTGTGTATATGCAAGCTTCAATGCATCAATGACTGCGTTGTTATTGTCTCACTTTTCAACTGTGTGTGAGCTCAACATGTGAGTAAAGCGCTGTTACTGCTCTGTCAATGTTAATGAGATTGTTCAGCTCTTTTGACAAGCATAGCTTGCAGAAGATTCGTAGTCAGCATCTCATATAAATAAATCTTGTTGTCAATCATTTTAATGATGATCACTATTGCAATCTCAGCTTCAATCTTTGCATGAAAGAAACTCAGAATATTAAACGTTGATTCTGCTAAAGAGAAGTTGTTTAAAAAAGAACTTTGCTTCAAATGCAATAAATTCAAATATAAAGCATGTGACTGTCTTGAATTGATTTAGATGCATGAAATTACAGCGAATTTGAAAAATGATTTGTTTTCATTAAAGTAATGATTGAGAGCAATATACTTATATTCTATTTCATCAGCATGTTTGATGATTTATTTAATTTCAAGTCGTTCACTGTTAACATCATCTTGAGTAATCTAGAAAAGATATTCAAATATCTTGCTCTGATAAATACTGAAGTCATTAACATGACTTTCATTAATGAATCTTTGATGTCAAAGCTATGTGAATGCTTTGATATTCAGTCAATATCGCTGTCAAAATCAAAGTCAATTTGATTATATAATGAAATTTTTGATTGAAAGTCGATTACATATGCTTTGTATACATTAATCATGATACAAAAACACAAGAATGAAATAATGTTTTTATTAATAACTTGTTTAAATCAGCATAAGATAATCATTGAAAATCTTTGATTGAAAAGAAATCAAATTTTAACAAATTTTGCAAATGATTGATTAATATCATCATTAAGAATTCAAACATTGAAATCTGTCATTTCAAAAGCAAGCAGTCAATCAGCATTTCACAAATTTGAATTAAATGAAATTTGCAAAATGAAATGAAAGAACTTGAACTTAATTATTACTTCAATGATCATCTTAAAGAGACTCATGAATCAGAAATTAGTGAATAAATTCATTAAATCTGCTTAATTTATTAAATCTGCTTTCATAACAAAGCAAAGCACTTAAGTTGCATTGAAAAAATGTTCAACAGCTAACTTTTTGCTTAATGACAGAATCTGAAAAAGTCGACTTAATTCAGCTAATAATCAGCTAACATCTGATTAATCAGCTAAATATCAGCTAAAATCAATAAAATTGAATATGTTTTCAGTCTTACAAGGTCGAAAATATAAAGAAAATAAAGACGTGACTGCAATTGCATATAATGCATGTTAATTACTTCAAATATTACAAGCTTATGAACTTAATATTATTTACTGATCTAATGTGTCTTGAATTTGCGCTGATGAACTCTGATTTTTACACTACTTGAAGTTGCACATTATGACATTTAATGACAGTTCTTGTAATGCATTAACATGATGTGTCAGACATATCATAGCTGTGAAAAATCGAAATTATTGCAATGAAATCAGATTTTAAGTTAGCATTCATTGAATCTTGAATATGTTCAAAACAACTGATGATCTATGCTTCTTTCGTTGAATATGTCTCAATCGAAAGTGAAGTTCAAATCATTATCTTTCGTTGTAGATTCTTTATCAACATCAAGATTATCTTAAGTAAAATCATGAATGTTTAGCTTTTAAAACTCAAGCATTTTATTAAACAAACTTTATTGACAAAACTGTCTGTCATTGATCACTTTTTTGATGTCGAAACTCATGCATATGATGTTATATATAATGATGAGTCTCATTTATATGATATGTCATATTCTTTTCTTCGCTTGATTCTGTGTGCTCATCATTCACTTTGAATTTAATTGTACTAAATAATGAGTCTTAGTGAAAGTTAGCTTTTGATCTATCACTGAGATTATGTCTATGATATATCAAGATGACTTGACTCTTGATACAATGAACTTAAACGTAACTGTAAATTCTTCTTGAAACAATTTTATGATCTTGTGCAGCTGACTCTTTCTTAGAAAGCTCATAATCAAGATGCAAAGAATTTTCTTCATGATTATAAAATACTTTACACTTGAAGTTAGCATCAATAATGTAAAGTATTCTTCTCACATTTATCATCACGTTGCTAAGCAAGCAACGCAGCATACAACATGATCACTTACATGATAAAGTATTTCTGCTTGCATTGAATTCATCATTCATCAAACAAAACATTTTCTTCTTCTTGAAATCTCACTTCTTGATGAGCTTATCAATTGTTGCTATCTTAAAGTAATGATTATGATTGCAAATCTTTCTTATGTAACGTTGAAATGAGTTCGCAAAATTATCAGTCATCTTATACAGAGTTGTTGAGTTTATTTTAATTCATTTCTGCTCTTTGCTGTATTCATTAATTAAAAAAAGATGCTTCGTTGTCTTCAGTTGTGAAAGTCGAGAAAAAGAGCTGAGCACTTGCAATATTCTAACTTTTGCTAAATACTCTTGAATTTTCACTTTTGACTTCTCATCTAGTTCATTGTTTCGCTTTCATGCTGTCAATTTACTTTTATATATTCGCTTCATCACTTTCTTATGTGCATTCATGCTTTTGTTGATGACTGTATCATACTATGAAGATAATTGTACAGTTATCTTTATATGCGTCGTAGATGATACATTGATTAAAGATTCGTCGTTAATGAAAGTTAAGTGTTTGCAGATTTGCATTAAGCTGACTGTGCTTATGAAGTTGATCATCTTGTCAATATGAGTCTTTATCTGTTCGTGATTCTCAATTAATTTATTGATGATTGTTTCATGAAACTTGTTTAGTGCTATGATCAGTGAAAACGTGTAATTTTTCAACTTTTTGCGATGTTTATCTTGTGCTGTTCACTTAATGTTTATGCTTAACTGCGTTCAGTCTTTAATACTATTCAGTCAATAAATCATTTGAATTAAACTTCGCTTCATTGAAGTTTCAGTTATCATTCATCAACGAGTTTTTGCATTTAAGTCTGTAAATTTCTTGATTGTAAATGAAGTTTGTTTCACTTCATTGTGAGCTTGATCACAAGTCATTCTGTCTTAAGAACTCAGAAATCTTCAATCTTTAAATATTTTAATGAAAGACTTTTCTCTCTTGAAATTAAACATTACGTTGTAATCTGTTCATAATTTATCGAGATGTTTTGAGAATGATTGTATGATGATGACACAGATCAGTCTATTATCATTTATAAAGTGTTTTCTCTGATCATTGTATTTGTAAAAGTCTGATCTGTCATTTTTCTATAACTTCAGCTCATGAATCTTCTTTTGAAGTAAAATCTCTTCTTATGCAAAATAAATTTCTCAGTTCATTTCGTCGTCATGTAGATTTAGATGCTTCTGCATTTAAGATATTCATTGAGAAAGCAAGATCAAAGACATGTATACAAGGTTGAAATTCTTGATAAAAATGATTAGTGCAAATGAACTGTTATCAACGCATGAATATTGAATCTCTCATTTACTTGAGATATTGAAGAAACATTTAATGTTTGCTAGTTAAGATTGAGTTTTACTGTTTCTACGCAGATGTTAACTGAAATTTTCTCTGTGTTGATGTTCAATCACTTTGATTTGTGCAAGTATGAGTAATTAATTCAAAGCAACTAAATTGAGAAATATTAAGATCTTAATTCTTTGTTAGTAGAGTAATTTTCACGACATGTTCAATTTACATATCTTTTTGAGTCTCATTTCATCTGCTAAATACTCATCATTTTGTCACGTCTTCATCTCAATCATTACAAATATATCAAAGACTTGATAAAAATATATCTTTGTGACTAAGTCTTTGATTTTAATACATTCAATGAAGACAATCTTGTTTTTGTCATGTAAAAACAATCTGATTGCTCTTTTTCATTTGTTTGAGTCGCTCAGATGCTTAACATCTTTCATGAATATGTTTTGTAGAAGTTTTATTTCTTCATTAATTCTTGCAATCATTGTAAAAGTTGATGATTTACTTACTTATTTATATCAATGTTGACTGTTGAATTCTCTTGCTCAAAAATCGAATCATCTTTATTGACATTCGTCAAGTTCATCTTTTTCTCAAAGAAAGTGATAGTAGATTTTCATGATTGTTTCGTTGCGAGTGTATTTTCAACAACAGTTGTATGACTGTTTATATTGATCATAGCATTAGTTTACATTTCAAGATCAATGAAATCTTTCACATTCAACAATAATTCTTCTTCATTAAATCATGATATGATGTTTATGAGATTTTCAGAAAGAGACTCAGACGAATTATTGTTAATCAAATTCTGTGACGTACTATCTGCATTCAAAGAAATTGTACAGATCTTATTTTTGATTGTTAATGAATCAGAGTAATAATTCTTAATGATATTCTCTTCATTTCGTGACTTTAATTTGACTCACTTGCATATTAAAATATTCTCATCATCACTATTTATCAAAATGACATTCTTGTAATCATTATTATCATCAACAATGATTCACTTTTCAATTTATATGCTTAAGTTTTTGAAATGATCAACTGTATTGATATCATTTGACAATTTCTTGAGTGAGTTCTCTGTTGATTTGACGCTCAAAAGATGAGTAAAATTCTCTGTGATAATGTTTAAGATATCTTTAGCTGAGATCTATATTTTCTGATACTCATGCATTAACTTATTCATAATCATGATAGATGTTGAAGCTATGTCATTTATATGAGTGATATGATGATTAATAATTGAAACTTTTCGATGTATATCAATGATTAAGTCTGATTAAGCTTTGACTTGTATAAATAACATCACGACTGATTCTTCAGATGACGTTTCGTTTCTTTGCTTCATTAAGTAATTATCAGAGCTGAGCATAGCATCTGATGTAACATTAATATTGAATGATGTCTTGAAAAATTCTATGACTTTGATAGTACATATTAAATGTAAGCATGATCAACTTCATCTTGAACGTGACGTGTTTTTGATCATTCTGTCATGAAGCATACATTGTTTGCTGAAATCATCTGTTGTCACTGATCACTTTCTTCATCTCAAATGTGTATTTGATAGTAAATGCATGCTCTTCAAGCTTCAGATTTAGCTTTAGCAACTTCTTTCATTTATTCAAAGATATTTGCATTATAAAGTTAGAATTTGAACTGTTTATCTTTGACATCATTTGATAAACTGAGCAGTAGCTAATTGCTGAAGTATTGATTCGCGTTGCTGCTAACTGAAATACTTTCATATTCAACTCTTGATGATTCAAGATATTTTACGTTGATGATAGTGATTTTGCAAGCGATAAACATGTGTTACTTACGTCAGTGAAGTTCTCGAAACTGAATTCATTAAAGTCGTAGATGTGAAAAATATCACTGTTTGTAATGACAATTTTTAAATCTTGCATCTTTCGTTGACAACGTTACAACAAATGTTGAAGAGAATTTGTTAAATCAGCTTTTTACAAGTTGCATGAATATAAACTGTCTTTAAATCTTCAAATTGATCTGATCATTTGTCGTTGAGAAACTTGATGCACGACTGTAATGCTTTATTATCGCTGACTGACTTGATTTCTGTCAAGAAAGATTCATTTGTAGTCAGTTAAACTATGATTTATTCATATATTTATTCAACTTGTTTCACGTTGATTTGAAAAGCATTGCACATCTGAGTTACATTGTTGAATTTGAATTGATTCTCATTTAACTGATTGTTGACGTGTTTAAGTGTGATGTTTCTTTTAGATGTGTGATACTCACTATTCATATTCATCATTGTCACTCATTTGAGTTGATTTTAAGCGAAGAATTGAGCTGATAGATTTAATAAACAAGATTAAGATAAAAGCTTAAAATGAGATGAAGTCTGACATGTCATATTTGTGATCGCGCTTTATATGCAATTAGTGAGTCAAGTTCTCATCAATCATTGAAAGTGTTGAACATTAGTGACTAAAGTCAAGCTACATCTGAATGAGCGTTGCTTGCAATGAAGCATAACTTGTTGTATATGAAGTTCTTTTAAACGTACTCTTAAGATTCATCACAATCAAAATATATCATTTATTCACATGATGTTGCTTTCAATTCTTCAAGCAAGAAGACTTAACTAAGCACATTACAGAATGAAAATATAAATCAAGAGCATCATTGCAATGATTCAGATAATCTTGTGAATCAACATAAGTATGCAGTAACATTGAAGTGAGTAGATTGATTGATCTTCTAAAAGAGCACACACTTAAGTAAAGCAAGCAAAAAATACTGTTTTAAACTATAAATTCTGTTGCAAATTTGATGTTTGAATTTCAATGAGATTATTATTACTGTAATATGAAGTTGAGAATATCATTCTTGTCAAATAAGAGATTCACGCTAGTGTCATAAATGAATTAACATGTTAATAATTGATTGTTCAATATGATGTTCAATAAATCACAAACAATTTGAACATTGCAAACTTCTTTGTTTTCACAATGATTTAGAATAATATGTAGCAGTCGATACGTCATTTTAAATGTATAATTCAGATTTCTTTTTAACTCATGTTCATTGCTGAATAAATTAGAACGCAAGTATCTGATGAGATTATCATGCTAAAATCAGACATATTCTGATCTTGTCTTGAAATCTATTTCGCTTTATTTCTCTTTTATTCATGCTTTAAGTTATCAATCTTAGCTTTTCTACTCACAGAAACTTTCAGTGAACAGCATAAATTAATTACTATCAAATAACTTGTGATTAATTCACTTCAATGCTTTTGTCAAATGATTTCTTTAAGCTGAAGTTTGAATTGCTATCATTTCAAAGAAGCAGATGATCTCATTCATTATCATTAGCTGTTTTACTCTCTTCAGATAATGTAGAGTTTCAAGCATTGTTGTGCGTTGTATTATTTGTGAATGACATAATACTATTTTGCTTCTCTGTGACATCGTTGATTATTACTGTTTCAACATTTAAATCATCACGCAGTTAATGTTCTATTGTCATAAAGTTGAAATCTGTTGATGATTTGTTGTAGTTGATGTATGCTTCTACTGTCTCAAATTCAACTTTTAACTCATTCAGCAAATGAAGTCTTTTAAAATAGTCAACTTGTAGATTTAATCAATTGATGATAACGACAAATGAATCTTTTAAGTGACTGCATTCAACTAGAAGATGATCAGAAAAAGATTGAAACTCAATTTTTGTATTTTCAATCATTATGAAAATAATCATTGACTTATCTTCTTCTTGATAGACATTTATCGTGCATATCTTCACATTCTTCGTCTGTGAATCTGATATTAATCTCTTTTTTTAGTAGAGCTATCTGTGTTAAATACAAGATGAGAAAAAAAATGTTAATTAAGAAAATCTTTGTCTTGATGTAATTTACAATGAGACTGAATTCTATCTTGACTTCAATATTGTTCTGTTTGAATTTGATGATGTTAATCACGTTGATTTTGCTGTTAACATTGATGAATGCAATAGATGCAGCGATGTTGCAAAAGATATTCAACACAGCAGTTATAAAAGCGATATTTGAATGAAAAATCATATTAATCTTGAATAGCATTTCATTTTTATATCAGATTTTTGATATGATGTTGTTTAGAATTGAAATGATATGATATTGTTTTTTAAACATTTGATGAAAATAGTTATTTATCATGAATTTATCAAACAAGAAGTAATTGAGATAAGATGTAAAACAGTTTTCTTGAACATCTTTCTGAAATGATGACAGTTGCTCATCATCTTCAGACATGTGAATAGTAGTAACATTTTCAGCTCATGTCATATCAATGAAGATTTCAACATTCTGAAGTTTGATGATTTTTTGCAAGATAACATGATTGACTTTAAACTTTTATATGAGTGAATCATCACTGATAGTTATTGTACAGATCATCATACAAATATTTATCTTAAGAATATTCTTGCAAAGCTTTTGCTTATGAAAATTCATTCATGCTTTATTTTGTGAATTCAATTGTTTTCTCATCTCTACTCTGATTCAGAACTGTGTAAAGTCTTGAATATATGCTTGATGATTAATTTCATTCAATTGCTTGTTGAGTTTAAGCTGAGTACAATGACTTAGAAATTTCTGTTTCATCTTATTCTTTGTTTTGTCTTTCACTTGTATTGAGTGAAAAGTAGTTGTATCATGATTATCTTTGATCTCTTCAAAATCATTCTTTGAATTGATTTCATTGCTGCTATTGAATTCATTACTTTTTAAATCATCATTCTCAAGTTTAATAATATTGAGTTCACTAATCTTGAGATCATCATTCTTGAAATCATCATTCTTGAAATCATTAAACTTGAAATTATTATTCTTGAAATCATCATTCTTGAAATCACTAAACTTGAAATTATTCTTCTTGAAATTATTCTTCTTAAAATTATTCTTCTTAAAATTATTCTTCTTAAAATTATTATTACTGAAATCACTGATCTTGAAATTATTATTCTTACTAGAATCATCATTTTCAAGTGCAATAGTTTTGAAATCATCAATCTTGAAAACATCAATCTTGAAAACATCAATCTTGAAATCATCATTCTTGATAATTTTCACAGAAATTGATTGATCATTCAAATTCTCAAAACTTAATGATTGATGTTTATTAAACTCATATAATTTCATAAGCAGTGTTAATATATTAATATTATGTACTCAATAATGATAATCATGAATTTCATGAGATTAAATTCTGCTCTTTTCAATCAAATGATGAGTCATGAAATCATATATTATATTCAAAAGCGAAGTGATTTCAGTTCAATGCATCTGATCGAAATGAGATTTTTGAGTTGTATGCTTGAGATTTTTGTATGCAAGAACTTTGTGCTTCGTTGAGAATGTATAATAGTGAATGCAATGTCAATTCATAATGTCAAGTCTCTTCTGATGAAGAGTTTCAAATTGTTCATGTAGCTTAATAATGAATGTATCTGCAGCGCAATTAAATGAGTCTAATACTTTGACTTTCTGATCAATGTTTATCAGCAGCAAAGTGATAACAACATTCATGAATATCTTGCTTAATTCAAATATGTCTTTGATCAAATTGAAGTTATTTGAAAGAGTACAATAATACTGTAGTATCTTCATCTGTTCTTCATTGAGAAAGATATTTCATGCATTAAGCTTCGCTTTGATATCATTGTCTTTGAATATATTTATCTCTTTCTTTGTGTCACGATTCTAGTCTTGTCAGACTCAGTCTTCTAGTCTTGTCAGATTTATTCTTGCTTCGTCATCTTGACTAGTTTCTATTAAGTCTAGCGTCGACTGAGAAACATACATATGTAGTCAGCTTCTTTTCTGTAGCTCTCTCTCTTTCTTAGCATTTATCTTTTAGTTAAATGACACTCATATTGACTCGTTCTATGCTGATTTCTAACATTAGATAAATGCTCATCATTTACTCTGCTATCGATGAATAAATGATATGAAACAATCTATTCAGTAAGGAAAATTTGCAAGAAATTCTTTAAATTTGCATCATCATTTTAGATTGCAAGAGATTCTTTGATTCTACACTCATTTTCACCATTCTATTCGCAAGAAATTCTTCGAATAAAGCACTCAATTATTACCTGAAATTCACAAGAAATTCTTTGAATTTTCACTCATCAAAAAACATCAATTCAAAACATCAATCTCTCATCTACTCTTATCTCAACAACTTTTACCTTCTCTCATCATGACACGCGACGTCAAGCCAGTTGAGCTTCGAACAACTCGTCTGCTTAGAAGCACTGTCAGTAGAAGAGTTTCACTTCTATTTATCAATGCTTCAGTCGAAGCTGAGAAAGCTGTCATCGCATGAAACATAAACATCGAAGAACAACTGTTTCATTGAGTCAGCAATCAACTCAACGAAGTCATCAATATGCTGAACGAGCTTCGAAGTCAGCGAGACTTGACTCTACAACTCAATGAACACTGACTTCTTGTACAAGAAGATCACAAAAAGAGAGCGAAACAACTAGAAGTCGCTTTTGATAAGAACGATGAGTTAGAGAAAAAGATCAGTCAGCTACAAGGCGAGCGATTGAACTTCAGAGCGAAACAACGTCAAGTCGATCGATCTATGTCTCGTCAAGATAATCAGTCAGCTGAACAACGAGTCAATCAGAAAGTTGA